>Ga0308157_10000805_pt1 | contig 84666 bp, 78 predicted proteins | sample PhyBR1_FD_201035 | JGI IMG/M metagenome (GOLD analysis project Ga0308157, IMG submission 201035) | Phyllosphere microbial communities from UC Gill Tract Community Farm, Albany, California, United States - DLSLB.R1 | ecosystem: Host-associated > Plants > Phyllosphere > Unclassified | place: USA...
GACGCCGAACCGCCGGCCGCCTGGGAATGCCGCACGTGCGGCGCCGAGGCGATCCTGCAGACGCCTGAGGGCCTCGCAGAGGTCGACCGATCGGGCGAGAAGATCGCCCGCACCCACTGGGACATGCTGCTCGAGCGCCGCTCGGTCGAAGAGCTCGAGGAACTGCTCGCCGACCGCCTCGCGTTCATCCGCGACCGCCGCGGCGAGGGGCAGGACCCGACCAAGGAGAAGAAGAACAAGAAGACGGCGTAACGCCCTCTAAGCTGGGCGCATGACGAATGCACCCCAGCGCGCCATTGGCATCGACATCGGCGGTACCGGCATGAAGGCCGGTATCGTCGATCTTCGTGAGGGCACCCTCGTGAGCGAGCGGGTTCGCATCCCGACGCCCGACGGCGCCACACCTCCGGACGTACTCGCAACGGCGAAGCAGCTCGTCGAGCTGCTCGGTCCCGAAGGCGAGGATCTCCCGGTCGGTGTCTGCTTCCCGGCTGTGGTCAAGGACGGCGTCACGCTCTCGGCGGCGAACGTCTCAGAGGAGTGGATCGGCCTCAACGCCGACGAGCGCTTCGGTGAGGCGCTCGGGCGCGACATCCGCTTCGTCAACGACGCCGACGCTGCCGGACTCGCCGAGCTGGAGTTCGGCGCCGCGCGTGACCAGGCGGGCTTCACGATCATGACCACGCTCGGCACCGGAATCGGATCGGCGTTCCTGTTCGACGGCAAGCTCGTGCCGAACAGCGAGCTCGGCCATCTCGATCACCAGGGCGAGAGCATCGAGCGCTGGGCGTCGGCATCGGCGCGCGAACGTGACGACATCTCGTGGAAGAAGTGGGCGGGTCGGCTCCAGCACTTCTACGAGCACATCGAGGCGCTCTTCTCGCCCGATCTGATCATCGTCGGCGGCGGCGTATCGAAGAACCCCGAGAAGTTCCTGCCGATGATCGAGACGCGTGCGCCGATCGTGACGGCCGTGCATCGCAACAACGCCGGCATCATCGGCGCCGCGAGCCTGATCCTGGGCTGACCTCGGCGGGCCGTTTCAGAGGTGCGATCCGGCCCGCGCAACGGTTGCGGATGGCGCATCATGGAACCGTGACGACGACGCTGCTGCTTCTTGCGGACACGCACGTGCCCGCACGAGCGAGAAGACTCCCCCGTGGCGTGTTGTCGGCAGCCGCCAACGCTGATGCGGTCGTCCACGCGGGCGACTGGATCGACGTCGCCACGTTCGAGCTGCTGCGCAGCCGTGCCCGCGCGCTCTACGGAGTCTGGGGCAACAACGACGGCCCTGCACTGCGCGAGCGCCTGGACGAGGTGCTCCACGTGGATGTCGAGGGGCTGCGACTCACCGTGGTCCATGAGACGGGCGCAGCCCGGGGGCGTGAGGAACGCGTCGACGCCGCCTTCCCCGGCACCGATCTCCTCGTCTTCGGCCACTCGCACATCCCCTGGGACACCCGCTCTCCCGGCGGTATGCGGCTTCTGAACCCCGGCTCCCCGACCGATCGGCGCCGCCAGCCGCGCTGTACGATGATGCTCGCGCGCATCGACGAGCGGCGCGTGGACGTCGATCTCGTGACCGTCGACCGCAACGCGTGATGCGGATCCGCCCGAGACCGCGGATGGAGAACGTCACGAACGGATGCCGCTGAATACCGGCGCAGGCGTCTGCGCAACTCTGTTCGTGCGAGACGCGGGGCGTTGCCACTCGGTACGCTCGAGCCATGCTTCTCGAGCGCCTCATACTCATCCGCCACGGGGAAAGCGTGGGAAACGAAGCCGCGAGCGCGGCCGAGCGCGCGGGTGCCGAGATGATCGACCTGCCGTATCGCGACGCAGACACGCCGTTGTCGGCGACGGGCGAGGCACAGGCTGACGCCCTCGCGAGCGCGCTGCGCGACCTCGGGCTGGATGATCACGCACGGATCTGGTCGTCGCCGTATCGTCGCGCCGCCCAGACGGCGCTGCGGTCGCTCGCGCTCGCCGGAACGCAGGCGGTCCCGGTCCTCGACGAACGTCTGCGCGACCGTGAGCTCGGCGTGCTCGACCGACTGACCTCCGTCGGCGTCGACGCCCGGTTGCCCGGTGAAGCACAGCGCCGCGCCGATCTCGGCAAGCTGTACTACCGGCCGCCGGGGGGCGAATCGTGGGCCGACGTCGCGCTGCGCCTGCGTTCATTCCTCCGGGATGCGGAAGGCGCCCGAGCTCGCGTTGCCGCCGTGTACGCCCACGAGGCGGTCGTCTACCTCCTGCGCTACGCGCTCGAGGGCTGGGATGAGCGCCGCGTGCTCGCCGCCGCGGTGGACGAGCCCGCACCGAATGCTTCCGTGACCGTCTTGGAACGCGCGTCCTCCGGGCCCTGGCAGGCCGTGCGCGTCGGTGACGTCGCCCATCTCGCCGAGCACGGCGTCCCCGCCACGATGCACCGGGGCCGAACAGAGGCGCGTGATCGCTCCCGCGCAGGTGCCGCACGTCCATCCGACCGCTCCGAACAGGATCCCGATGCCTCCGCAGAATGAACGCGTCACGGCTCAGACCCTCCGACGCTGGGGACTCCCGGATGCGGGCGGGTCGAAGTACGACCGCGGCTCGGTTCTCGTTGCGGGCGGGGCGCGCCGCACCCCCGGCGCCGTGATGCTGGCGGGCGTCGCGGCGCTGCGCGTGGGCGCCGGGCGCCTCGTTCTCGGGGTCGCGGACTCCATCGCTTCGGCCGTCGCCGTCGCCGTTCCGGAGGCCGGTGTCGTTCCGCTGCCCGAGACGACGACGGGATCCGTCGCGCGCGACGCGCACGCGGCGCTCCTCCCCGAGCTGAAGAATGTGCGCGCGCTGCTCTTCGGATCGGGCCTGGACGACGTCGACACCGCCCGCGAGATCGTCGCGCAGCTCGTTCCCGCCGCGCCGGATTCTCTCACCGTCGTGCTGGATGCCTTCGCTCTCGGCGCGATCGCCCGCCATGCGGATCTCGTGCGCGCGCTCCGAGGCCGCCTGGTCCTCACCCCCAACCCCGCGGAGATCGGGATCCTCCTCGACGGCGATGTCGATCCCGACCGACCGGACGATTTCCGCGCCGCGGCGCAGGAGGTCGCGTCGCAGTACGGGGCGATCTGTGCCACGCAGTCGCTCGTCACCGCGCCCGACGGCACCGCGCTCTCGCTCGAGATCGGCGGGCCGGGGCTCGGCACCTCCGGCAGTGGCGACGTGCTCGCGGGCGCCGTGGCCGGGTTCGCCGCACGCGGCGTTCCGCCGCTGCGAGCGGCCGTGTGGGGCACCTATGTCCATGCCGCGGCCGGAGACGACCTGGCACGCGACACGGAGGGCATCGGCTACCTGGCGCGCGAGCTCTCGGCTCGCTTTCCGGCGGTCATCGCCCGCACGCTCGCGTAGGACACTTCGTATGTGGGGTGCAGCAGGGAACTGCCGCGCTCCCACTCCGTGCGTCAGTTACGCAGATCGCCAGTCGTATGGATCGATGTTCGCGCCCGCCTGCGAGCGCATGCGCAACATGTCGCCGTCGATCACGACGGCCGCGCCGGAGATATCGGCCGCCTCCGATGATGCGAGGAAGGCGATGGCGCGGCGCGGTTCTGCGTCACTGATCGTTCTCTGCTCCGCCCGCATCGGCCCAGCGCAGTGCCGCGATCGGCGGGCGCACCGGTCGATCCTCGCGCGGTGCATCATCGGCGAGCGGCTCTTCTTCCTCGATCACGACGCGGGCGTCGGTGAGCACGGCCGCGCGCGCGAGAGCCTCCGCCACCGGCAAGCGGCAGATCGTGCCGGCTGTGAGCGACTCCGACGCGTCGTTCGCGATCCACGGCGGGGCATCGAGCGCCAGCAGATCGGCGCCGTCGTCGATCATACGGGCATCGACCAGGAGCGTGTCGACGCGCGCCTGCTGCAGCGCCGCCACGACGTCGGTGATGCCCTCCGCTCCTGCGCTGCCGCTGTCCGTCGCCGCGCGGTCGCGGATCCGCTCGGTCTCACCGCGCAGGTGGTGCTGCACCGCCTGCGAGATCGCCTCGTCGGCGTCCGTGCGGTCAGCGCCCTCCGTGTGCGTGTGCACGTCGATGTCGACGATGAGCTCGCGCTCGGCGCTGGTCAGCGCCTCGACCAGCAGCTGACGTGCGCGCACGTCTCCTGCGACCGCCACGAACGCGGGGTGCTCGTCTCGGATGAGCTCGCTGACGGCGTCTGCGACGTCGGCCTGGTTCTGCTTCCACGTGTTCTCGGCCGACCGCTGGAAATTCGCGTGCGACCATCCGCCCGCCTGCACCTTCGTCATGTCGTCGGAATCGCCCTCGACGCTGGTGTGCGTTTGAGTGCCCCGCGTGGCCGCCTCCAGACGGATGTCGGCACCGTCACGACTCGCCTCCACAACGAGGTACCGCACCGTTCCCGACGCGTGGCGCAACACCGGCAGAATGTCCGGGAGCGGGCCGTGCGAGAGGCGCTCAGGTCCGCGGCGGATGTCGGTGAAGCTCTCGTCGAACGCGATCTCGCCTCCCGAGACGAACACGATCCGCGCAGACGGGCTGGGGAGCCCGTCTCGCTGTGCCAGCGTCCGTTCGACCGCCACCGCATCCCCCTTCGGGGCGCCCTGTGCGATGAGCCGGTCGCGGACCGACCGCTCACGCGCCTCCTCCTCGACCTGCGGAAGCGGTCCGCTGCCGTCGACGTAGGCGCTCGTCCACGTTCCGCCGTGTTCGATGATCTTCTTCAACCGAGCGTCGATCGTCATTCTGCGTCCTCCTCATCGTCGAGGTCCGGATCCAGCGGATCCGCGCGGAAGCCGCGCCGCACCGCCGGATCGTCGGTGTCGTCCGGCATGGGCTCCGTCTCGCGGAACGGCTCCGCATGAGGATCGCCGTGTCCCTGCACCAGGCCGCGCGTCTCCTGCTCCATCTGCTCGTCCAGATTCGGGCCGTGCTTCGTGTTGCCTCGCTCTGCGTCGGACATCTCTGCCTCCTCGTCTCGTCGGTCTGCATCGACGTTAGAAAGAGGACCCGGAGGAATCGATCGGGTTGACTGATCGATTCCTCCGGGGTACCGCGCGTGGTCGAGTCGCGTCCGCGTGACAGCGAGACCGCTGTTCGGCCGATCTGCGGGACAGGCCGCTCAGCGATAGCGCGGGTAGTCGGGATACTGATACCCCAAGCCCCAGAACGGCACGTATCCGTAGTAGTCGAAGAGACCGCCGTAGGATTCGCGTTCCGCGATGAGCGCCGGGTTATAGGTCGGCGCTCCAGACACGTGCTCTCGTGTCTGATCGATCTGCACCGCGTCGTCGGTGATGGACGTGATCGCGTCGACCGGCATGAAGGTGGTGTCCTTGCCGATTCCGAGGAATCCGCCGGAGGCGATCTCGATCAACCGCACCTTTCCTTCCTCGTCATCGATGAGCAGTCCGCTCACCTTGCCGATGTCTTCGCCGTTGCTGTCCGTCACGTCTCGACCGCGGATGTCCTCATCCGGGTCTGCGACCGTGCGGTCGGTGTCGCCGAGTCTGATGAGCCGGTTCGTGTTGGATGTGGCCATGGTGTTCATCCCTTCTTCATGCGCCGCAGCACCCACGAGCGGGGCTCCGCCGAGTCGTGGAGCGTGACGCGGGTGTCGAGCAGGCACTGCTGCTACTCGGAGATGTACTCCACGAGGTCTCCGACGCGCTCATCGGACAGGCTTTGTGCGACATCCGCCTGAGTGAGCATGCCGACCAGATCGTGGCCGTCGATCACCGGCAAACGGCGCACCTGGTGAGCCTTCATGGTGGCCAGTGCCTCACTGACGTCGTCGTCCGCCCCGATGGTGACCGGCTTGCCCTGCGCAAACTCGCCCGCGGTCGCTGAGCTCGGATCGCCGCCATCCGCAATGCACTTCACGACGATGTCCCGGTCGGTGAGCATGCCCTTCAGCCGATTGTCCTCACCGCAGATCGGCATCGAGCCGATGTTGAGATCACGCAGCTTCTGTGCCGCGGCGACGAGGGATTCGTTCTCTCCGACGCATTCCGTCCCGCCGGTCATGATGTCACGAGCAATAGCCATGATGATGCACTCCTCACTGGTTTCGGCTCCGCCCTCTGCCGGCCGCGCTGGAGAACACTCACGGGCAACCTGCATCACGAAAGCCATGTGAACTGCTGTTGCCCGCACAAGCGTGCCCGAGGTCACGCAGAGCAGGCGACCCCCTGGCCAAGCGTCATCGCCGTGCCTACAATCAGATCCCGCTTCAGTCGGAACGAACGGGTCGCGAGAACAACGACGAGCGAGGGTTCGAGATCTCGACAACGTCCAGTCAGATCAGATGAGTGCGAATGGGCCGGCCTGTACGCCGGGTTCTGTCTGGGAGACGGATCTCCCTGGACGGCCATCTCTCTCGGCGACACGTTGCCGTGCCGCTCCAGCAACCTACCCGGGAACTCGGCGGGCAGCCTCAGCGTTCCCTGTTGGTCTTGCTCCGGGCGAGGTTTACCCAGCGAGCCGTGTCACCACGGCCCCTGGTGGTCTCTTACACCACCGTTTCACCCTTACCGGCACGAAGGCCGGCGGTCTGCTCTCTGCTGCACTTTCTCGCGGATCACTCCGGGTGGGCGTTACCCACCACCCTGCCCTGCGGAGCCCGGACGTTCCTCGGCGCGCTTGCACGCGACGCGACCGTCCGGCCGACCCATTCGCAAGGCTCGAGTCTACGACAGTCCGGACTCGGCCGTGCGCACAATGATGCAGCCGCACTCAGGGCAGTGCATGACGGCGTCGTCCGCAGCCTTGCGGAGCTCGGCGATGTCGGTCGGTGCCAGCGCCATGTGGCATCCGCCGCAGGTGCCGTGCTGGAAATGGCCGACCGCCGGGCCGCGCGCAGCGAGCCGCTCGTAGAGGGCGACGAGGTCGGTCGGGATCCTGCCCACCACAGCGGCACGGTCGCGCGTCAGCTGCGCCACCTCGGCTGCCGCCTTCTCGACCGCGGCCTTCCCTCCGGCACTCAGCTCTTGCCCCTCCGCTGTCGTCTGCTCGAGCAGGCGCTGCTGATCAGCGACAGCGTCGTCGGCCGCCTGCAGCTGCTCCATGAGCTCCAGCTGCTGGGTCTCGAGCCCGTCGATGCGTGCCGTGAGCGAGTCGATCTCGCCTTCGAGCGCACGCGCCTCGCGCGCGACGGCGGTCTTGCCGAGACGATCGCGGTCGCGCTCCTGACGAACGCGCGCAACGCCGATGTCGCTCTCGACGCGGCCGAGCACGACCTTCAGATCGTCGCGGGCGTTGGTCTTCTCGACGAGCGCGCGCCCCTGTTCTCCGCGAGTGGCGATGAGCTCCTTCACGCGGCCGGCCTGAGGCGGGTGCTGCCTCGCGTCCTCCGCGCGCTGGAGCTCGATGTCCACTCGAGCGAGGTCGAGCAGGGATCGCTGGTCAGACGGCGATGCTTTCACGTGGGTCCTGCCGGGATCGAACCGACGACCACCTGGGTGTAAACCAGGTGCTCTACCAGCTGAGCTAAAGACCCGTTGCACAGAGTCTACGCCGTTCCACGGTCCCCGTTGCACTCCACGCCTCTGAGTGCCGATAGGCTGGGTCCATCCGTGTGCGCTGACTCGACCACCGCTCGCCTCCACGCACACCTCGATCCGCAATCCGGGCACGATCTGCCCGCACGACGAAAGGTCACATCGTGGCAGTTCACGATCAGGATCCGTACTCGCAGGGCGCTGTCGACAGCGACCCGGAAGAGACTGCCGAATGGCAGGAGTCCCTCGATCAGCTCATCGAAGCGAAGGGATCGCAGCGCGGCCGTGAGGTCATGCTGAGTCTGCTGTCCCGCTCGAAGGAGCGTCATCTCGGCGTGCCGATGGTTCCGACCACCGACTACGTCAACACGATCTCGTCGGGCGACGAACCCGACTTCCCCGGTGATGAGGAGCTCGAGCGCCGCTACCGTCGGTGGCTCCGCTGGAACGCGGCGATCACCGTGCACCGCGCGCAGCGTCCCGGCATCGGCGTCGGCGGCCACATCTCGACCTATGCGTCGGCGGCCGCGCTCTACGAGGTCGGGCACAACCATTTCTTCCGCGGCCAGGACGACGCCGTCGGCGGCGACCAGATCTTCTACCAGGGCCACGCGTCCCCCGGCATGTACGCACGCGCGTACCTCGAGGGCCGCCTCACCGAGCAGCAGCTCGACGGATTCCGTCAGGAGAAGTCAGCCGCCCCGCACGGGCTGCCGTCGTATCCGCATCCCCGGATGATGGAGGACTTCTGGCAGTTCCCGACCGTGTCGATGGGGCTCGGCCCGATCAACGCCATCTATCAGGCGATGACGAACAAATACCTCGAGGCGCGCGGCATCAAACCCGTTGCAGACTCGCACGTGTGGGCCTTCCTCGGCGACGGCGAGATGGACGAGGTCGAATCGCGCGGTCAGCTCCAGGTCGCCGCGAACGAGGGCCTCGACAACCTCACCTTCGTGATCAACTGCAACCTGCAGCGCCTCGATGGACCGGTGCGCGGCAACGGCAAGATCATCCAGGAGCTCGAGAGCTACTTCCGCGGCGCGGGATGGAACGTCATCAAGGTGATCTGGGGCCGCGGGTGGGACGATCTGCTCGCCCGTGACACCGACGGCGCGCTGCTCAACATCATGAACACGACGCCCGACGGCGACTACCAGACCTTCAAGACGGAGGACGGCGCGTTCGTGCGCGAGCGCTTCTTCGGCCGCGACCCCCGCGCGCTGAAGCTCGTCGAGAACTACACCGACGAAGAGGTCTGGGCTCTGCAGCGCGGCGGCCACGACTACCGCAAGGTGTACGCGGCGTACAAGGCCGCCATGGAGCACAAGGGTCAGCCGACCGTCATCCTCGCGAAGACGATCAAGGGGTACGGCCTCGGTCCGCACTTCGAGGGCCGCAACGCGACCCACCAGATGAAGAAGATGACGCTGGACGACCTCAAGCTGTTCCGCGACACGATGCAGATCCCCGTCACCGACAAGCAGCTCGAGGACGACCCCTACCGTCCGCCGTACTACCACCCGGGCGAGAAGGACGAGACGATCGAGTACATGCTCGACCGTCGCCACGAGCTCGGCGGCTTCCTGCCCGAGCGGCGCGTCACGAACGTGCCGCTGACCCTCCCGGAGGATAAGGACTACGCGCTGCCCAAGAAGGGCTCGGGCAACCAGGAGGTCGCCACGACGATGGCCTTCGTGCGCATGCTGAAGGACCTCATGCGCGTGAAGGGCTTCGGCAACCGCATCGTGCCGATCATTCCCGACGAGGCCCGCACGTTCGGCATGGACTCGTACTTCCCGTCGGCGAAGATCTACAACCACAGCGGTCAGAACTACCTGTCGGTCGACCGCGACCTTCTGCTCGCCTACAAGGAGAGCCCCGAGGGCCAGATCATGCACGTCGGCATCAACGAGGCCGGTGCGACGGCGGCGCTCACCGCGACAGGCACGAGCTATTCGACCCACGGCGAAGTGCTGATCCCGGTCTACATCTTCTACTCGATGTTCGGGTTCCAGCGCACGGGCGACGCGTTCTGGGCCGCGGGTGACCAGATGGCGCGCGGATTCGTCATCGGCGCCACCGCCGGTCGCACCACGCTCACCGGTGAGGGCACCCAGCACATGGACGGGCACTCGCCGCTCCTCGCCTCGACGAACGACGCCGTGCTCAGCTACGACCCGGCGTTCGGCTACGAGGTCGCGCACATCGTGCAGTCGGGCATCGAGCGCATGTACGGCGGCGAGCACGCCGACCCGAACGTCATGTACTACCTCACGGTGTACAACGAGCCCTTCAAGCAGCCGAAGGAGCCCGAGGACGTGGACGTCGACGGCATCGTGCGGGGCATCCACCGCGTCGCCGAAGGCTCCGGTTCGGGCCATCGCGTGCAGCTGCTCGCCTCGGGCGTCGGCGTGCCGTGGGCGTACGAGGCGCAGGAGCTCCTGACGAACGACTGGGACGTGTCGGCCGACGTATGGTCGGTCACGAGCTGGAACGAGCTGCGCCGCGACGGCCTCGCCGCCGACGAGCACAACTTCCTCTCCCCCGAGGAAGAACCGCACGAGGCGTACGTCACGCAGAAGCTCAAGCACGCCGAGGGCCAGCCCTTCGTCGCGACGAGCGACTTCATGCACGCCGTGCAGGACCAGATCCGCCCGTGGATCCCGGGCCCGTACGGCACGCTCGGCGCCGACGGCTTCGGCTTCAGCGACACGCGCCAGGCCGCTCGTCGGTACTTCAAGATCGACGGCGCCTCGATGGCCGTCAAGGCGCTGCAGATGCTCGCCGATCAGGGCAAGGTCGAGCGGTCGGTCGTCGCCCAGGCGATCGAGAAGTACCGTCTGCACGACGTCCTCGCCGGCACCTCCGGCAACGGCGGCGGCGACGCCTGATCAACGACCGCGTGTGATCGTGGGCGGAGCTCTCCCGGGAGATCCGCCCACGATCTGTGGCAAGGGAGCGATATGACCGACAGTTCGCGCGCGACGATGGACAAGCAGGAGACGCTGTCGTGGTTGCGTCGGATCTCCGGCGACATCTCGACCGCCACGCTCAGAAGACTCGAAGACTCTCTCCCCTGGTACTCCGAGATGCCTCCGGGGCGCCGCTCCGCCGTCGGGCTCGTCGCTCAGGCGGGCATCACGTCATTCATCGAATGGTATGAAGACCCGTCGGGCGCGCCGACGATCGCCGCCGACATCTTCGCCGCCGCCCCTCGCGAACTGCTGCGCAGCGTGAGCCTGCAGCAGACCCTGCAGCTGGTGCGCGTCACCGTGGATGTCACCGAGGAGAAGGTGGCCGGTCGCGGGGATCACCTGCGCGAGGCGATCCTGCTGTACTCGCGCGAGGTGGCGTTCACCGCTGCCGACGTCTACGCCCGCGCGGCCGAGTCCCGCGGTCTGTGGGATGCGCGGCTCGAGGCGCTCGTCGTCGACACGATCCTCACGGGTGAGACCGACGACGAGCTGCCGAGCCGCATCGCCGCCCTCGGCTGGCACGGCCACGGCGAGGTGAGCGTGCTCGTCGGCACGACGCCGGCGATGTTCGATGTCGACCAGGTGCGCCGCCGCGCCCGCAAGCTCGGCGTCGACGTGCTGATCGGCGTGCAGGGGTCGCGCCTCGTGCTCGTGCTCGGGCGCGCCGACGAGCCGGTGCAGGACCGCACGAGCGACGACGCACAGCTGAGCTTCCTCGACATCGCCAGCAGCCTGGAGCCCTTCTTCGGCGCGGGGCACCTGGTGCTCGGCCCCACGATGGACGCGCTCGTCGACGCATCGCGCAGCGCCCGCGCGGCGCTTGCGGGCTTCGCCGTCGCCGCCAGCTGGCGCGGTGCACCGCGCCCCGTCGAGGCGGACGATCTGCTGCCGGAGCGGGCCCTCGCGGGTGACGGCGTCGCGAAGCACACGCTCGTCGAACGCATCTACCGTCCGCTCGAGGGGCACTCGACCGACCTCGTGACGACGCTGTGGAGCTACCTCGACAACGGGCGCTCGCTCGAGGCGACCGCACGGGAGCTCTTCGTGCACCCGAACACGGTCCGGTATCGTTTGAAGCGCGTGACCGACGTGATCGGATGGGACGCGACCGGGCCGCGCGAAGCGCTCATCCTGCAGACGGCGCTGATCCTCGGATCGATCGGATCCTCCGAACACGCACGCCGGCGCCAAGCCGCGCGGCGCGCTGAACGCCCCTAAGCCGCGCTGTGACTTCCGCACAACGATGATCGCGATTCTTGTGCGGGTGTCGCCATCACCTCACCCCACACCGACGGAAGAATAGATCGAGTGATTGTCGCCGCTTTCCCCGGACAGGGGTCGCAGACCCCAGGTTTCCTCGCCCCCTGGCTCGAGCTCGACGGTGCGCGTGAGCGCCTCGAGCGCTTCTCGGCGGCCGCCGATGTCGACCTCGTCGCCGCCGGCACCGAATGGGACGCGGACCGCATCCGCGACACCGCCGTCGCACAGCCGCTGATCGTTGCGGCGAGCATCCTCTCGTGGCAGTCGCTCGCCGATGACGAGCGAGCCGCTTTCGGCAGCGTTGCCGGTCACTCCGTGGGCGAGATCGCGGCGCTCGTCGCGGCGGGCGTGATCAGCGACATCGACGGCATGCGGCTCGTCGGCGCGCGCGGGCGTGCGATGGCCCGGGCCGCGGCCGAGGCCGATACCGGCATGAGCGCCGTCGTCGGCGGCAAGGAGCCCGACGTGCTCGCGGCCATCGAAGCCGCGGGTCTGCAGCCTGCGAACTTCAACGGCGGCGGCCAGATCGTCGCGGCAGGCGACAGAGCCGGGCTGCAGACGCTCTCCGAGAATGCGCCGCGAGGCACGCGCGTGATCGCGCTGAAGGTCGCCGGTGCATTCCACACGCGGTACATGGCTCCCGCGGCCGGCGCGCTGCAGGCGGCCGTCGACGAGATCGACGAGGTCGGCCGTCCGACCGCGGACCTCTGGACGAACAGCGACGGATCCGTCGTCGCCGATGGCCAGCGCGCCCTCGAGCTCATCGTGCACCAGGTGCAGCATCCCGTGCGCTGGGACCTGTGCATGGCCGGCTTCGCCGACCGGGGCATCACCGGCCTCGTCGAGTTCAGTCCTGCCGGCGCCCTCGTCGGTCTGGCGAAGCGCGGCCTGCGCGCAACGCCGACCGCCGCCCTCACCTCCCCCGACGACCTGGCCGCAGCGCGCGACCTGCTCGCCGAGTCCGCCTCCTGATCGTCGGCCGCCGAAGGACCCCATGAACGTCACGCTCAAGCAAGCCCCCACCACCCCGTACACGCGCATCCTCGCGATGGGTGCCGCACGCGGCGAGCACGCCGTGCCGAACGACGACATCGTCGGCCCGATCGATTCGAGCGACGAGTGGATCCGTCAGCGCACGGGCATCGTCACGCGCTCGCGAGCCGAGAAGCAGACGACGGCCGTCGACCTGTCGATCGCCGCGGCAAAGGAGGCGGTCGCCGCCTCGGGCGTCGACCCGGCCGAGATCGACCTCGTCATCGTCGCCACCATCAGCAATCCGCGCCAGTCGCCTTCGGTCTCGGCGATCGTCGCGGATGCCATCGGCGCGACGCCCGCCGCCGCCTACGATTCGAATGCCGCGTGCGCAGGCTACTGCTACGGAATCGCGCAGGCCGACGCCCTGATCCGCACGGGTGCCGCGCGGTATGCGGTAGTCATCGGCGCTGAGAAGCTCAGCGACATCGTGGATCCGACCGACCGTTCGATCTCGTTCCTGCTCGGTGACGGAGCCGGTGCCGCCGTGATCGGCCCGAGCACCACTCCCGGGATCTCGGTCTCGCAGTGGGGTTCGGACGGTTCGAAGGCCGGCCTCGTGGGGATGAACCACACCCTGGTCGAGTTCCGCGACGGCGAGTCCGAGTGGCCGACGCTGCGCCAGGAGGGCCCGAGCGTGTTCCGCTGGGCCGTGTGGGACATGGCGAAGGTCGCGAAGAAGGCGCTCGACGACGCCGGCGTGCGCGCCGAAGACCTCGCGGCGTTCGTTCCGCATCAGGCGAACGGCCGGATCATCGACGAATTCGCGAAGCAGCTCGGCCTGCCCGATACGGTGAAGGTCGCGCGCGACATCGAGACGACGGGCAACACGTCGGCCGCCTCGATCCCCTTGGCCACGCACCGCCTGCTCCAGGAGAACCCCGAGCTGTCGGGCGGCCTGTCGCTGCAGATCGGCTTCGGCGCCGGCCTCGTCTACGCGGCGCAGGTCGTCGTCCTCCCCTGAATCGGCTCCCGTCGCCATAGACTTGTGGCGGTTTCCCGAGCCAACCGACCATTCCAGCCATAATCAAGGAGAAATCACATGGCACTCAGCACCGAAGAGGTCCTCGCAGGTCTCGCAGAGCTCATCACCGACGAGACCGGAATCGATGCCGGCGAGGTCGCCCTCGAGAAGTCGTTCACCGATGACCTCGACATCGACTCGATCTCGATGATGACGATCGTCGTCAACGCCGAGGAGAAGTTCGGCGTCACGATCCCCGACGACGAGGTCAAGAACCTCAAGACGGTCAAGGACGCGGTCGACTTCATCACGGCCGGCGCCGAGTGACCCCAGGGGGCGCCGCGCGGACGCGCGGCGCCCCGCCTCATCGCAGTATCTCGGAGCAAGGGAACCCCGAATGACTAAGCGCATCGTCGTGACCGGACTGGGAGCGACATCCGCCCTCGGCGGCACCGTCGCCGACAACTGGAAGAATCTTCTGGACGGCGTATCGGGCGTACGTCCGCTCGAACACGAATGGGTCGAGCAGTACAGCCTCCCCGTCACCTTCGCCGCAGAGGCGACGGTGCGTCCGGAGACGATCCTCGACCGCCCCACCGCGAAGCGCCTCGACGTCTCGACGCAGTTCGCCCTCGTGGCCGCTCTCGAGGCCTGGGCCGATGCGGGCGCGCCGGACGTCGATCCCGAGCGACTCGGCGTCGACTTCGCGACCGGCATCGGCGGCGTATGGACGCTGCTGAACGCGTGGGACACCCTGCGCGAGAAGGGCCCCCGGCGCGTCATGCCCATGACCGTCCCGATGCTCATGCCGAACGCCTCGGCGGGCTTCCTGTCGCTGCACTTCGGCGCCCGCGCATTCGCGCGTACGGTCGCATCCGCCTGTGCCTCGAGCGTTGAATCGCTCGACAGCGCGTACCACCACCTCCAGGCGGGCGACGCCGACATCGTGATCGCCGGGGGCGCCGAGTCGGCGATCCACCCCATCACGGTCGCCTCGTTCAGCTCCATGCAGGCGCTCTCGCGTCGCAACGACTCGCCCGCCACTGCGTCGCGCCCGTGGGACGTCGATCGCGACGGCTTCGTCATGGGCGAAGGTGCGGCCGTGCTGATCCTCGAAACAGAGGAGCATGCGGTGGCCCGCGGCGCGAAGATCTACGCCGAACTCGCGGGCACGGCCACGACGGCCGACTCGTACCACATCACCGCCAACGACCCCTCGGGCGCTGGCGCCGCGCGCGCCGTGCGCCACGCGCTCGCGACGGCCGGGCGCACCCCCGACGAGGTCACGCACATCAATGCGCACGCCACGTCGACGCCGGTCGGCGACCCAGCCGAGTACACGGCGCTCCACTCCGTCTTCGGCGATCGTGTGCGCGAGATCCCCGCGAGCGCCACCAAATCGTCCACCGGTCACCTGCTCGGCGGCACGGGCGCGATCGAATCGGTGTACACCGTGCTCGCGATCCGTGAGCACATCGCGCCCCCGACGATCAACCTGCAGAACCAGGATCCTGAGATCCCGTTCCGCGCATCGAACAAGACGCAGCAGCTCGCCGACGGCCCGCAGCTCGCGATCAGCAACTCGTTCGGCTTCGGCGGGCACAACGCCGTCGCGGCGTTCGCCACCTACGACGGCTGATCCGCATCGACGAACACGAATGAACGCGGCCCCCAGAGTATTCTCCGGGGGCCGCGTTGGTCTCTGGGGTCAGCTGACCTGGTGCAGCCAGACGATCGAGGCATCGTCGCCCGCCGCGCGGAAGACCTCGAGTTCGCGGTCCCACGACGTGCCGAGCGCGATGTCGAGCTCGCGGCGCATCTCGAGCGGATCCCGGTGCTCCATCGCCGCGCGCACGCGCTCTTCGGAGACCGTGATGCTGCCGGACGCATCCATCTGAGAGTGGTGCACACCGAGATCGGGGGTATGCATCCAGCGGCCGCCGAGCGACGCCGACGTCGGGTCCTCCGTGACCTCGAAGCGCAGGTGCTCCCACCCGCGGATCGCCGACGCAATCACGGCGCCCGTGCCGGCGAAGCCGTCCCACGAGAACTCAGCGCGACGCGCGCCGTGGAGCGCCGGCTGATCTTGCCACGAGAAGTTGACCGCACGGCCGATCGATCGGCCGACGGCCCATTCGAGGTGGGGGCACAGCGCTTTCGGCGCTGAGTGGATGAAGACCACTCCGCGCGCACGTGGTGTCGCCATGATCTCTCCGTTTCGTCAGGTGCGGCTTCCCCTCCGAACCTGAACGGCGATCGACGTGGCGATCAGACTTTTCGGCTGTGCTCTCATTCTCACCCACGAGCTCGATATTCACAAGATGTGCGGGTGCGGCGAGGGATCCGAGGGCCGGATACGCGGTGGGGCCGGTGGGACTTGAACCCACGGATCGTCGAGTTATGAGCTCGCTGCCTTGACCATCTTGGCTACGGCCCCGCACGGTAAAGCCTACCGTTCGGCGGTGCCTGCGCCGGCATCGGTCGTGCCGGTGCTCCCGCGGGCGATCGGGTGCTCCTGACTCTCGCTCACCACCTGCGGATGGCGCTTGGCGAGCAGTACGACGCCGATGGCGGCCGCGCCCCCGGCGATGGTCCAGATGATCATCGTCCAGATCGGCGTGCGCGCGGCCTCGCCGAGCAGTGTCGCGCCGATGATCACCGCGACGATCGGGTCCACAACCGTCAGCCCCGCGATCACGAGGTCGGGCGGGCCAGACGCGTACGCAGTCTGCACGAAGTATGCCCCCGCGATCCCCGCCGCGGCCAGCCCGATGCCGCACGCGATCGTGATGAAGTCGAACGTGCCGTGCTGCACGCGCGTGATGATGACCTTCGCGAGCGTCGCGACGAATCCGTAGAGGATCCCGGCGCCCGTGATGTAGAACAGCGCACCCGCGCGCGTCTTGAAGATGAGCCAGGCCGCGCCGACGCCGATGAGCACGATCATGAGGATCACGAGCAGTACGAGCAGCTGCGTCTCATCGAGGGGCGACTCGACCGCGTACAGCGCGGCGAACGCCACGAACACGAAGATGCCGCCGAGACACAGCGCCACGGCGGTCATGGATGCCTTCGTCGGCATATGCCCCGTGACCTGCGCGTTGATGAGCGTCGTCACCACCAGCGAGATCGCGCCGAGCGGCTGCACCACGATGAGCGGCGCGATCGCGAGGGCAGAGAGCTGGCACACGATCGCCGCGACCAGCAGCAGCGTGCCGACGACCCACGATGGTCGCGAGACGAGCTTCAGCAGGTGGGAGGCGCGAAGCCCGCGCTTGCCGGTCGTGCCCGCAAGCGTCTCAACCTTGCGCACTCCGCGGCTCTGGAACTGCGCCCCGAGCGACATGAACACCGCGCCGGCGATCGCGAGAGGAATGCCGAGCAGGAGCCCCGGGTTGTCGAACAGCCCGATGAGGTCATCGGGCGAGACATCGACGCTTGCTGCAGTGGTTTGTGCCCAGGTCACGTCTTCGAGAGTAATGGTAGTTTCTCGGGGTCCGCCATGGGGCTGGCCGTAGCCTTGAGCTATGGCCATTCTCCCGATCCGCATCTGGGGCGACCCGGTGCTCCACGCTCCCGCAGACCGCGTCGAGACCATCACCGACGAGATCCGTTCCCTCGTCGCCGATATGTACGACACGATGGACGCCGCCCCCGGCGTCGGGCTCGCAGCCCCGCAGGTGGGCGTCGGGCTGCGCATATACACCTACACGTATGAGGATGACGAGGGACGCCCGTGGCGCGGCGAGATCATCAACCCCGAGCTGCTGATGGCTCCGACGATTCCCGGCGAGCCGGACGAAGACGAAGAGTCCGAGGGCTGTCTCTCATTCCCCGGCGAACGGTTTCCGCTGCGCCGTTCGGAGCACGTCGTCGTCACAGGCATCGATGTCGAAGGCGAGCCCGTGCGGATCGAGGTCGATGGTTGGCGTGCGCGCATCATGCAGCACGAGTTCGATCACCTCGATGGCGTGGTCTACATCGATCGCATCGCCGAGCGCGAGTGGAAGACCGCGCAGAAGATCGTCAAGAAGCGCCGCTGGGGCGTTCCCGGCGTGAGCTGGACCCCCGGCATCGACGATCTCGAGGGCTGACGCCTGCATGACGACGAGCTGGACGATGAGCTCGATCACACGAGCGCTGACGCGACGCGCCCGACGGGCTCACGGTTTCGCTTCCCCGCGCCTCGTTTGTTAGTCTGATCTAGTTGCGCGTTACGCGCGGCAGAGCATGATCCTCGGTAGCTCAACGGCAGAGCAGCCGGCTGTTAACCGGCAGGTTATTGGTTCGAATCCAATCCGGGGAGCGTTCGAGAAGAACCCCGTCACCTCAGGTGGCGGGGTTCTTCTGTTACGCCTCGATGAAGGCGAGCGAATCCTCGGCGCCCGGGGTGACGAGCGGTTCCTCGCCCGCGGCGCGCCACGTCACGGGAGCACCCTGCTCGAGCACGATCTGGTCGGCGTCGATCTCGCGCGCGAACGACGAGTCGTTCGTCGCCACGAGAGCGGCCATGCCCCACTCGGCGCGGCGGCGCGTGATCGCGTCGCGCACGACGTGCCGCACCTCGACGTCGATGCCGGCGAGAGGCTCGTCCGCGATGAGCAGACGCGGATCCATGACGAGCGCACGAGCCAGCGCGACGCGCTGCCGCATGCCGGCGCTCAGCTCGTGCGGAAAACGACCCGCTGCCCCGAGCGGCAGGCGCACCTCGTCGAGCAGGGTCGACACGCGCACCTCGAGGCGCTGCCGGTCGATCCGGGGCTCACGAGAGACGATCGGCTCGACGATCACATCGCTGATCGTCATGTCTGGGTCGAACGACGGCCCCGCGTCCTGCGCGAGATAGCCGACCCGATAGCTCAGCACGCTGCGCGCCCGGCCGGGGCGGCGCGCCGAGATCCCGCAGACCGTCGCGGATCCGCCCACGATGCGCGCATCCGACGTACGCAGGCCCGTGAGCACTGTCGCGAGCGACGACTTCCCCGACCCCGTCGTGCCCGACACGCACAGCGCGCCGCCGAAGCGCACACTCGCGCTCACGCCGTCCACGGCGCGCACCGCGCCCGTACCGCGGCCTCTCTCCACGCTCAGGTCGTCCAGGCGCAGAGCCCACTCGGTCAGCTCCGGAATACGCATCCGACTATCCTGCCCTACTCCCCCGCGATCAGGCGTCGCTCCTCGTCGATGTCACGCAAACGAAGCCGCACCGCGCGCCCCTCCTCCGACTCGGGTGCCACCCGCTGCACCTCGCCGAGCAGCTCCCGCTTGCGCTGATCGAGCCCCCGCACGATGATGCGCCGACACAGGTCGTTGGCCGATAGCGCGGCGTGCTCCTCGTCGCGCGCGGGAAAGTCGCGCATGAGCACCTCGCCGCCCAGCTGCCGGAGCGCCTGCGGCAGCTGATCGATCGCGGCCTGCCCCCACCCCGGACGCGTGCGGTCGACATCGGAGATCGCCCGGCGCAGGACGTCGAGCGCCGGCGTTCGGAACGGCGCCTCGAGCGCGCGATGCATCAGCGTGGGTTCGATCCGGTGTCCGTACTGCAGGATCCCCGTGAGCGCATCGCGCTCCACCGCGACGTCGGTCGTACGCGGCAGCGACGCGAGCGTCGTCGCCGGAGCGGCGGTCGGCGGTGCGGGCGGGAACGAACGCTCCTCCTGACGCGCCCCGCCGCGTGCCGCGTTCTCGACCTCGCGGTGAACGTCGGTCGGATCCATGCCGAGACGCTGCGCGAGCACCCGCTCATAGCCCGGGCGGATCAGACGGTCCTTGATCTCGGCGACGATGGGTGCCGCGGCGCGCAGCGCACCGACACGCCCTTCGACGCTCGTGAGGGGGAAGCCCGCGAGCTTGCGGTCGATCACGAACTCGAACATGGGAGAACGATGATCGAGCAGTCCGCGCACCGCGGCATCGCCGCGCTGCAGCCGCAGATCGCACGGATCCAGGCCGTCGGGCGCGACCGCGACGAACGTCTGCGCCGAGAAGCGGTCGGCGTCGGCGAACGCACGAAGCGCGGCCTTCTGTCCCGCCTCGTCTCCGTCGAAGGTGAAGATGACTTCGCCGGTCGCCGAGTCGTCGCCCATCACGCGCCTGAGGGTGCGGATGTGCTCGCTGCCGAACGCCGTGCCGCACGTCGCGACCGCCGTCGTCAGACCCGCGAGGTGGCACGCCATCACATCGGTGTACCCCTCGACGACGATGACGCGCTTGGGGTCGCCGCGCGAAATATCCCGCTTGGCGAGATCGAGGCCGTAGAGCACCTGATTCTTCTTGTAGATCGGCGTCTCAGGTGTGTTGAGGTATTTGGGCCCCTGATCGTCGTCGAAGAGCTTGCGCGCACCGAAGCCGATCGTCTGCCCGGTGACATCGCGGATCGGCCACACGATCCGGCCGCGGAAGCGGTCGTACGCTCCCCCGCGCTGATTCGTGGATACGAGCCCGGCCGTCACGAGCTCGTCACGAGTGAAGCCCTCGCTCGCGAGGTGCTTCATCAGATGGTCCCAGCCCTTGGGGGCGTACCCGACGCCGAAGTGACTCGCCGCGCCCGGATCGAATCCGCGTCCGCCGAGGAACGCGCGCGCCGATTCCGCCTCGGGGGTGAGCAGCTGCTGCCGGAAGTACTCAGCGGCACTGGAGTTCGCAGCGAACAGGCGCGCGCGTCCGCTCGTCTCGGGAGCCGGGCCGCCGCCGTCCTCGTAGTGCAGTGGGAACCCGATGCGGGCGGCGACCGCCTCGACAGCCTCGGAGAACGACAGGTGATCCATCTCACGGAGGAACGTGTATACGTCGCCCGACTCTCCGCAGCCGAAGCAGTGGTAAAAGCCCTGGCTCGGGCGCACGTTGAAGCTGGGGCTCTTCTCGTCGTGGAACGGGCACAGCCCCTTCATCGAGCCGATGCCGGCCGATTTCAGGGCCACGCGCTCCCCGATCACGTCGGCGATGTTGGTGCGGGCCTTGACCTCTTCGACGTCGGTCTGGCGGATGCGAGGCATCAGCTCACCCCGGCGCGGGCCGCGCTGATCCAGATGCCGACGGACGCGGGATCGATCTCGCCGACGAGCCGCGCGTGCCATGCGACGGCCGACTGATCGGTCAGGCTCGCGACCTGGTCGACGATCACGCGTTTGCGCACCTCGTCGGTGCCGGCCGCCGCGTAGTCCGCGGCGAACGCCGGATCCAGCTGCTCGGCGCCCGAGGAGAACAGCGTGTCGGTCGACCACAGCGCGTTCGCAATGCGTGTCAATACCGCACGCTGCTCGCGGTACACCGTGCGGCGCTCCTCGATCGTGACGATCGACGCGCCCATGATGCCCTTGAGCACCGCGATCTCCAGCTCGACCTCGCGGGGCACCACGACGTGCGCGCGGTACCGCGTGAGGTCGCCGGGCCCGTGCACGTCGCGCGTCGCAGCGACCGCCGAACTCGCGAAGCGGCCGATGAGATCGCTCGTGAGGTTCTTCAGCCGCGCGAGCGCCTCGCGCGACCGGTCGAAGCCGGTCAGCCACATCGGCTGGCGGGTCAAGCGGTACAGCGCGTCCGCGAGCTCGTCGCGCGAGTAGTCGTATCCGACCCAGGCCTGGATCTTGCCGATCAGCGGATGATGCTCGACGGGATCGGCGAGCAGCGCGACGTCGACGTATCCGTTCATCACCGCGTCTTCGAAGTCGTGCACCGAATACGCGATGTCGTCCGAGAGGTCCATCACCTCGGCCTCGATGCACCGCACGCGCTCGGGGGCCCCGTCGCGCATCCAGCGATAGATCTCTTCGTCCTCCGGATACACGCCGAACTTCAGGCGCCCGCCGGGGTCGGCGACCGGATCCGTCACGGTCCAGGGATACTTGCACGTCGCATCGAGCGTCGCGCGCGTGAGGTTCAGGCCGACTGACCGCGAGCCCTGCATGCTCTTCGCCTCGAGACGGGTGAGGATTCTGAGGCTCTGCGCGTTGCCCTCGAAGCCGCCGATATCGGCCGCCCAATCGTTGAGCGCGCGTTCGCCGTTGTGGCCGAACGGCGGGTGCCCGAGGTCGTGGCTCAGGCATGCGGCGTCGACCACGTCCTCATCGAGGCCGAGAGACGTCGCCAGCTCGCGACCGATCTGCGCGACCTCGAGCGAGTGCGTGAGACGGTTGCGGGCGAAATCGGCGTCGCTCGCAGGGCTCAGCACCTGCGTCTTGGCCGCGAGGCGCCGCAGCGCCGCCGAGTGCAGCACGCGCGCGCGGTCGCGCGCGAAGTGCCCGCGCGAGGAGCGGTGCTGTTCGAAGAGGAATCGCTCGGTGTCCCGCGAGGAGTACCCGGCGGGGATCGACTCAGCCGCCACTGGTGTCCAGCTCCGCTTCCTGCAGTTCGGCGCTCGCATGCTCGTTGAGGGTGCGGGATTCGAGCCACCCCTCGGGCAGCACGGCGCGTCGCGCGCGGCCGGACCGGCCGCGCGGTCCTTCCACGCCCTCGCCGGGGTACGGCGCGCTGAGATCGAGCTCGGAGATCAGCGCATCGATGTCGGCGAGAGTATCGACCTTCGTGAACCGGCCGCGCATCTCGCCGCCGACGGGGTATCCCTTGAAGTACCAGCCCGCGTGCTTGCGGATGTCGCGGCAGCCGCGCAGCTCGTCTTCGTAGAAGTCGACGAGCAGCTCCGCATGTCGGCGGAACGCCTGCGCCACGAAGGACAGCGTCGCATCGACGACCGGCGCTTCACCTCCGAACGCGCGCGCGAGCTCGCCGAACAGCCACGGCCGTCCGAGGCACCCGCGACCGACCACGACGCCGTCGCAGCCGGTCTCGTCGACCATGCGGATCGCGTCCTCGGCACTCCAGATGTCGCCGTTGCCGAGTACCGGGATCCCCGTGATCTCTTCCTTCAGACGGGCGATGGCCGACCAGTCGGCCGTGCCCGAGTACGACTCCTCGAGCGTGCGTGCATGCAGCGAGACCGCGGCGGCGCCGACGTTCTCGGCGATGCGCGCCGCATCGAGGTAGGTGAGGTGGTCGTCGTCGACGCCCTTGCGCATCTTGACGGTCACGGGAACGTTCCCCGCACCGTCGACGGCGGCCTTGACGATGTCGCGGAAGAGATCGAGCTTCCAGGGCAGCGCGGATCCGCCGCCCTTGCGCGTGACCTTGGGCACGGGGCAGCCGAAGTTGAGGTCGATGTGGTCGGCGTGGTCCTCGCCGGCGATGATGCGCGCAGCCTCGCCCGTGTACTTCGGGTCGACGCCGTAGAGCTGGATGGACCGAGGCGATTCCGACTCATGATGCTGGATCAACCGCATCGTGACGTCGTTGCGCTCGACGAGCGCCCGCGTCGTGATCATCTCGGTCACGTACAGCCCGATGCCGTACTCGCGGCACAGTCGGCGGAACGCCATGTTCGTCACGCCCGCCATGGGGGCGAGAACGACCGGCACGTCGATCGTGAGCGGGCCGATGCGCAGGGGCGGCATGTCGCGCACGGCGGGAGCCGCAGGGGCAGTCTCGAGGGCGATCGTCACGGCTCCATTCTCTCATCACCGGGCTCTGAGTCGTCCCAGCGCCGGTAGCCTGTGCATATGTCCTCTGAAACGGATCCGCGCACCATCGCATTCCTCGACGCAGACGGCGCTGAGAAGACGCTCGCCGACTACGGCTCGGGCGTCACGCTCGTCGTGAACGTCGCCAGCAAGTGCGGGCTCACCCCGCAGTACGAGCAGCTCGAGCAGCTCGAGCGCACCTACGGCGAACGCGGACTCCGCATCGTGGGCTTCCCGTGCAACCAGTTCATGGGCCAGGAGCCCGGTTCGATGGAGGAGATCCTCGACTACTGCGCGACGACGTGGGGCGTGAGCTTTCCGATCGCCGACAAGATCCGCGTCAACGGTTCGAACGCCGCCCCGCTCTACAAGGCGCTGAAGAAGACCAAGGACCATGCGGGCCTCGCGGGACCGGTCGCCTGGAACTTCGAGAAGTTCGTGATCCTGCCCTCGGGCGAGGTCGAGCGGTTCCGTCCTCAGACGAAGCCCGATGACCCGGCGATCATCGCGCTCATCGAGAAGGGCCTCACCTCTTAGGCTGGTCGATCGCGCCGCCGTATCGGCGGTCGCGCTCGTGATACCGCGTGATCGCACGCCAGAGGTTCTCGCGCGAGAATTCGGGCCACAGCGCGTCGTCGAAGATCATCTCGGCGTAGGCCGACTCCCAGAGCATGAAGTTGCTCGTGCGCTGCTCGCCGCCCGAGCGGATGAAGAGATCGACGTCGGGCATGCCCGGTACGTAGAGATGCCTCGAGATCGACTTCTCGTTGATCGCAGAGGGCTTGAGGCGACCGGCCTGCACTTCCTCGGCCATGTGCCGCATGGCGTCGACGAGCTCCCACCGACCGCCGTAGTTGATGCACATCGCGAGCGTCATCGTGCGGTTGTCCCTCGTGAGCTCTTCGGCGACCTCGAGGTCTTTGATGACCGAGCCCCAGAGCTTCGGGCGCCTGCCCGCCCACTGCACCCGCACGCCCCACTCGTTCAGCTGGTCGCGGTGCTTGTGCAGCACCTCCCGGTTGAAGCCCATGAGGAACTTCACCTCCGCCGGCGACCGCTTCCAGTTCTCTGTCGAGAACGCGTAGACCGAGAGGTGTCCGACGCCGGCCTGCACGGCGCCCGCGATCACGTCGAGCATGGCGTCCACGCCCACGCGGTGCCCCTCGGTGCGCGGCAGCCCCTGCTGATTCGCCCAGCGGCCGTTTCCGTCCATCACGATCGCGACATGGTTCGGCACCGGTCCCGCGAACCGGGGAGGTTCGAGCCCCGTCCAGTTCAGCGGCTTGAAGGGCACGGCGTCGGGGTGGGTGTACGGCTTCGGCATGCTGCCATTATCCCGCTCTGCGCGGGGCGCCTCCGCCGAGCGAGCGGATCGAGCGCTCCAGGTGGTACTGAGCGTACGCCGCCACGAGGCCGCCGGCGCGGTCGAGCGTTCGCGGATCGCCCGCGTCGATCGCGCCCCAGTCGCCCGCGAGCAGCGCAGCGACCGCGCCCAGCGCATCCGGATCCGCACGCGGCGTTCCCGCGGGGGCGCACGCTCGGCACACGACGCCGCCCGCATGCGGTGAGAAGCGCTCGTACGGCCCCGCCTCGCCGCACCGTGCGCACACCTCGAGCTGGATCGGCCAACCGCTGAGGGCGAGCGCACGCAGCAGGTACGAGTCGCGTGTGGCGGCCGCCGCATGCTCGGCGCGCGCGAGCGAGCGCAGCGCGCCGACCAGCAGGAAGAACTGCTGCGGCTGGGCATCGCCCTCACCGACGAGACGATCCGCGGCCTCCGCCATGGCGTTCGCCGCGAGATAGCGGTCGTAATCGGCCGCGATGTGCGCGCCGTACGCACCGACCTGGTCGACCTGCTGCACGATGTCGAGACTGCGCCCGATGTACAGCTGCGCATCGACCGCCATGAACGGCTCGAGGCGTGCGCCGAACTTGCTCGATGTTCGGCGCACGCCCTTCGCCACGGCGCGCACCTTGCCGTGCTGGCGCGTCAGCAGCGTGAGGATGCGATCGGCTTCGCCGAGCTTCTGGGTGCGGAGCACGACCGCATCATCTCGATAGGTGGGCACTCCACCATTATCCGCCGGATCAGGCGGAGACGAGCTGCTCGTCGCGCACGCGGATCGTGCGGTTCACGGCCGAGACGATCGCCTTCAGCGACGCCGTCGCGATATCGCTGTCGATCCCGACGCCCCACAGCCGCTGATCATCGACCTGCAGATCGACGTACGCGGCGGCCTCGGCATCTCCCGACGCGCTGAGCGTGTGCTCGGAGTAGTCGTAGAGCGTCACCTCGTGACCGCGCTCGCGAATGATGTCGAGGAATGCGGCGACCGGGCCGTTGCCAGAGCCCGACATGACGACCTCGGCTTCGCCGTCGCGCAGCGTGACCTCGAGATCGCTCTCGCCCTCGGAAGTGTGGCGCGTCGTCGTTCCCAGCAGTTCGAAACGGCCCCAGGTCGTGTCGGGCGCGCCCGAGGGCAGGTACTCGTCCTGGAAGATGTTCCAGATCTCTTCGCTCGTGATCTCACCACCGGACGCGTCGGTGCGAGCCTGTACGACGTTCGAGAACTCGATCTGCAGTTTGCGGGGCAGATCGAGCTTGTGGTCTGCCTTGAGCAGGTATGCGACGCCGCCCTTGCCGGACTGCGAGTTCACGCGGATGACGGCCTCGTACGAGCGTCCCAGGTCCTTCGGGTCGACGGGCAGATACGGAACCGCCCAGGCGATCTCGTCGGTCGCGACGCCCCGCTCCTCGGCGCGCACCGCCATCGCCTCGAAGCCCTTCTTGATCGCATCCTGGTGCGACCCGCTGAATGCGGTGAACACGAGATCTCCCGCCCAGGGGCTGCGCTCGGGCACCGGCAGCTGGTTGCAGAACTCGACCGTGCGCTTGACCTGGTCGATGTCGCTGAAGTCGATCTGCGGGTCGATGCCCTGCGTGAACAGGTTCACCCCCAGGGCGACGAGGTCGACGTTGCCGGTGCGCTCGCCGTTGCCGAAGAGGCATCCCTCGATGCGGTCGGCCCCGGCCAGGTAGCCCAGCTCGCTCGCGGCGATCGCGGTGCCGCGGTCGTTGTGCGGGTGCAGTGACAGGATCACGTTCTCACGGTTATCGAGATGACGGTTCATCCACTCGATCGAGTCGGCATATACGTTCGGCGTTGCCATCTCGACGGTCGCGGGCAGGTTCAGGATGATCTTGCGCTCGGGCGTCGGCACGAGAACGGTCATCACCTGGTTGCAGATCTCGGCCGCGAACTCGAGCTCGGTTCCCGTGTACGACTCGGGAGAGTACTCGTAGTAGACCGTCGTCTCCGGGATCGTCTGCTCGTACTTCTTGCACAGCCGCGCGCCCTCGAGCGCGATGTCGATGATGCCCTGGCGGTCGGTGCGGAACACGACCTCGCGCTGCAGCACGCTCGTCGAGTTGTACAGATGCACGATCGCCTGTTTGGCGCCGCGCAGCGACTCGTAGGTGCGCTCGATGAGCTGCTCGCGCGCCTGGGTCAGCACCTGGATCGTGACGTCCTCGGGAATGAGGTCCTCCTCGATCAGCTGGCGCACGAAGTCGAAGTCGGTCTGACTCGCCGACGGGAACCCGACCTCGATCTCCTTGTAGCCCATCTTGACGAGCAGCTCGAACATCACGCGTTTGCGCTCGGGGCTCATCGGATCGATGAGGGCTTGGTTTCCGTCGCGCAGGTCGACGGCGCACCAGCGCGGAGCGGCCTCGATGCGCTTGTTCGGCCAGGTGCGATCGGGGAGGTCGACCGCGATCTGCTCGTGGAACGGCAGATACTTGTGGATCGGCATGCCGCTGGGCTTCTGGTTGTTCTTCATCTTCTCGTTCTTTCAGTTCGTGGGAAAACGGGCCACGAGAACCACCGCGACGAGAAGGCCCTAGCTACGAGGTCTCGTCGCGGCAGATAAGGAGAAGACCGAACTGTCGCACGCATCCACGATAACACGCACAGTGCACTCCTCTTCATCGACCAATGCCGCGTGCACTGAGCATTGTGCTCAGAACCCGAGGCGCCCGAGATGCTTCGGGTCGCGCTGCCATTCCTTCGCCACGCGCACGTGCAGCGACAGGAACACCCTCGTGCCCAGCAGCGGCTCGATAGCGGCGCGGGCGCGAGCGCCCACCTCCTTCAGCCGTGCTCCCTTGCGTCCGATGATGATGGCCTTCTGGCTGTCGCGTTCGATCACGATGTCGGCGAAGACGTCGGTGAGCTCGGGGTTGTCCTCCCGGGGCGCGATCTCCTGGATCTGCACGGCAATCGAGTGCGGAAGCTCGTCGCGCACATCCTCGAGCGCGGCCTCGCGGATGATCTCCGCCACGCGGTCGTCGATCGACTCGTCGGTGACGACGCCGTCGGGATAGAGCGCGGGACCCTCCGGCATCAGCGCCAGCACCTCGTCGGTGAGCACGTCGAGCTGTTCGCCCGAGTCGCTCGAGAGCGGGATCACGGCGGCCCAGTCCTCGCGCAGCGAATCGACCTCCATCAGGCGATCCATGATCTCGTCACGGCCCGCGGTGTCGGTCTTCGTCACGATCGCGACCTTCTTCGCACGCGGGTAGCCGTCGAGCGATGCGGCGATGCGCCGATCCCCCGGGCCGACCTTCTCGTTCGCGGGCACGCAGAACGCGATCACGTCGACATCTCCGAGCACCGTCTCGACGAGGTCGTTGAGACGCTGCCCGAGCAGCGTGCGGGGCCGGTGTACCCCGGGCGTGTCGACGACGATCAGCTGACCGTCGGGACGGTTCAGGATGCCGCGGATCGCGCGTCTGGTGGTCTGCGGCTTCTCGCTCGTGATCGCGATCTTCTCGCCGACCAGCGCGTTCATCAGCGTCGACTTGCCGACGTTGGGCCGGCCGACGAACGTGACGAATCCGCTTCTCGAGGTCTCAGTCATGGGATCCGTTCTCTTGTGGCACCTGCGTCTCGCCGGTGCGCGGGTGTCGGCCGAGCGCCTCGTCGACCTGACGAAGCGATTCCGAACGATCGACGAAGATCGTCGCGAGACCGCGGCCCCGTCCGCGGGGCGTTCCGCCCGTGAGGATCAGACCGTCGCTCTCGATCTGTTCGCCCGGTCGGGGCATGTGGCCGAGGTGCTTCGACATCAGGCCGCCGATCGAATCGACGTCTTCATCGTCGATGTCGACGCCGAAGAGCTCGCCGACTTCGTCGGCCCCGAGCCCTGCGCTGACGCGGTAGCTACCGTCGGGCAGCTGGACCACCTCGTTGGTGCGGGCATCGTACTCGTCGTCGATCTCACCGACGAGCTCTTCGAGCAGATCCTCGAGAGTGACGATGCCCGCGACCCCGCCGTACTCGTCGACGACGAGGCAGACGTGCACCTGGTCGCGCTTCATCTGCTGCAGCAGGCTCTCCGCGCGCATCTGCTCGGGAACGAAGACCGCAGGCCGGGCGTAGGCCACGACCGCTGCGTCGCGCCATCCCGGCGTGTTGCGGAACGCGTGCTGAACGAGGTCCTTCAGGTAGAGCATGCCGACGACGCCGTCGACGTCGCCGTCGTTGACCGGCAGGCGCGACAGACCGCTCGTGAGGAACTCGTCCATCGCGTCGGCCGCCCGCATGGTCGATTCGATCGACACCATCTCGGTGCGCGGCACCATCACGGCGCGCACGATCTGATCGGTGAAGTCGAACACCGAATGGATGAGCTCGCGGTCATCGTCTTCGATCAAGGCGTGGGTCGCTGCCTCGTCCACGATCGACAGCAGCTGCTCCTCCGAGTCGAACCCGCGGCGCCTACCACCTGGAATCAAGCGCTCGAGCGCGACCGAGAACGGCTGCGCGACGATGCCGAACACGAGCTTGGCCGCGCGGATCGACGGCGCGCCGAACGAGAGCACCTGTTCGGCATAGCGCCGGCCGAGGATCGCGGGCGCGGTCTGCACCGCGATGAAGGCCACCGCCGTCATGACGATGACGGTCACGAGCACGCCCCACCAGAGGCTCGAGAACAGCTCTTGGAACGCTGCGGCGGCGAGCACGACGGCACCGACGTCGCAGAGCACGCGCACGAAGCTGACGGCGGCCTCGTGCGGGTCCCGCGCACGCGAGATCAGCGCGAGCGCCTTCGGGCTCTTTCCCTCGGCCGCGTAGTCGACGAGGTCGGCCGATGACGTCACGCTGAGCGCAGCATCGAGCGCGGTCGCGAACGCCGCGACGGCCAGGAGGACGATGACGCCCCCGAGCAGCAGAAGCTCAGTCATGCCCGGCGGCGCCGCCTCTCGTCGCTCGCGAACGAGGTCAGCAGCTCGCGCTGCAGGCCGAACATGCGACGCTCCTCGTCGGGCAGGGCGTGGTCGTAGCCGAGCAGGTGCAGCAGACCGTGCGTTGTGAGCAGCTTCATCTCATCGAGCACCGGATGACCGGCCGTCTCGGCCTGGACCTCAGCGACCTGAGGGCACACGACGATATCGCCGAGCAGCCCGGGAGGCGTGACCTGGTCGGCCGTGCCCGGCCGCAGCTCGTCCATGGGAAAGCTCAGCACATCGGTCGGCCCGGGCTCGTCCATCCACTGCACGTGGAGCTGCTCCATGGCGGCCTCATCGACGAGCACGATCGCGAGCTCCGCGTCGGGGCTCACGTGCAGCGCGAGCAGGTGGTGCTGCGCGAGGCGCAGCAGCGCCTCGACGTCGACGTCGACCCCGGACTCGTTGTTGATGTCGATCATGACCGCCCTCGCTTCTGGCCGTGTGCTCCGGGCTGCGCGCGGCGTCGGTCGGCCCGGTTCGCGAACTCGCGCGCCTGCTCGAGCTCGAGCCGGTGCGCGTTGCGCTTCTCCTCGTACTCGCCGTAGGCGTCGACGATCTTGCCGACCAGCGCGTGGCGCACGACGTCGTCACTCGTGAGGTTCGCGAAGTGGATGTCATCGACGCGGTCGAGGATCTTCCCGACGACGCGCAGACCGCTCGCTCCGCCCGGCAGATCGATCTGCGTGGTGTCGCCCGTGACGACCATGCGCGTGCCGAAGCCCAGGCGGGTGAGGAACATCTTCATCTGCTCGGGAGTGGTGTTCTGCGCCTCGTCGAGCACCACGAACGAGTCGTTCAGCGTGCGTCCGCGCATGTACGCGAGCGGAGCGACCTCGATCGTTCCGCTCGCCACGAGCTTCGGCACGATCTCGGGGTCCATCATCTCGTTGATCGCGTCGTACAGCGGCCGGAGATACGGATCGATCTTGTCGGTGAGGGTGCCCGGCAGGAATCCGAGCCGCTCGCCCGCCTCGACCGCGGGCCGCGTGAGGATGATGCGGCTCACCTCGCGGCGCTGCAGGGCCTGGACGGCCTTCGCCATCGCCAGATACGTCTTGCCCGTGCCCGCCGGCCCGATGCCGAACACGATCGTGTTCAGGTCGATCGCGTCGACGTAGTCGCGCTGGCCGATCGTCTTGGGACGGATCACCTTCCCGCGCGTCGACAGGATCGCCTCACCGAGCGCCGAGCTCGGGCGCTCGCCCGACTCGCTCAGCACGCGATTCGACGCCGCCACATCGGCCGGCTCGATCGAGAGCCCGTTGCGTGTCATCTCGAGCAGCTCGTCGACGAGCACGCGCGCCGCGCTCACGGCGCTCTGCTCGCCCGAGAGCGTGATCTCGTTGCCGCGGACGAGCACGTCGACGCTCGGGTGCTCCTTCTCGACGATGCGCAGCAGACGGTCCTGCGGACCGAGCAGCTGCACCATCGCGATGCCGTCGGCCGTGATCGTGACGGAGGCAGTGGACGGGTCGTCAGCCAACGAGGCTCTTTTCCTGGAGGTCCCCGGCGAGCACATGGGCGTGCACATGGAACACGGTCTGCCCGGCGCCCGCGCCGGTGTTGAAGATGAGGCGGAACTCGCCGTGCGACCGCTCCGCGGCGACACGATTCGCCAGGTCGATGACCTCGGCGAGCAGCCCCGGATCACCTGCGGCGAGCTGCGCCACATCGCGATACTCGCTCGTCTTCGGAATGACGAGCACGTGCAGGGCCGCCTGCGGGTTGATGTCGGAGATCGCGAAGACGCGCTCGGTCTCGGCGACGATCTCACCAGGGATCTCGCCGCTGAGGATACGGGTGAAGATGCTCGGCTCGCTCATGATCTCGATTCTACGGGGAATCACCAGCGGCCGAGCCGTGCGTTCAGCACCGCGATCGCCGCAGGGCCCGCGGTGGAGGTGCGCAGCACGCTGTCGCCGAGCCGCGCGCGGAGTGCGCCGGCGCCCGTGAGGCGTTCGATCTCCTCGGGAGCGATGCCACCCTCCGGGCCCACGACGAGCATCAGGTCGCCCGCAGGCAGATCGACCGACGTGACCGCGGCGTCGGTCCAGGGATCGAGCACCACGCAGGTCGTGCCCGTGCGCGCGGCGAGCTCGTTCGTCGAAACGGGGGCCTCGACCTCGGGGATCCACGCGCGATGCGCCTGCTTCGCGGCCTCGCGCACGATCGACTGCCAGCGGGCGCGGCCCTTGTCGGCTTTCGCACCCTGCCACCGGGAGACGCTGCGGTCGGCCTGCCACGGCACGATGCCATCGATGCCCAGCTCGGTCGCCGCCTGCACGGCGAGCTCGTCGCGATCGCCCTTCGCGAGCGCCTGCGCGAGCAGCACGCGGCGCCCGGGGGCGCTCCGCTCCTCGCGCGCGTCGATGCGGATCTCGACCCGCTTCGGATCCGCCGCGACGACCGCTCCCCTGAGCCACGCACCACGACCGTCGGTGAGCGTGACCGCCTCCCCCGTGCGCACGCGGCGCACGCTCGCGGCGTGGTGCGCCTCGGATCCGGTGAGCGCGACGACATCGCCCGCCACCGCGCCCGCGGCGGAGTCGTCGACGAAGTGGAGCGCCACGGTGCCCTAGCCGCGGAACCGGTCGCGGAGCTTCGAGAACAGCCCCTGCTGATGCTCGGCGAGCTGCGGGCCGGGGGCCTTCGTGCGCTTCGCGAGCTCCTCCACGAGCTGGCGCGTCTTGTGGTCGACCTTCGTCGGCGTGACGACCTGCACCGCGACCCTGAGGTCGCCGCGGCGCTTCGAGCGCAGGCCGGTGATGCCGCGATCCGCGATCTTGAGCACGTCGCCCGACTGCACACCCGCGCGCACCTCGAGGTCGACCGCGCCGTCGAGGCCGTCGATCGAAGCGGAGGTGCCGAGGATCGCGTCGGTCATCGACACCTCGAGAGTCGCGAGCAGGTCGTCGCCGTCGCGACTGAACACCGCGTGCGGCTCAACGTGGATCTCGACGTACAGGTCGCCGTTCGGGCCGCCCGCGGGGCCGACCTCGCCGGACCCGGGCAGCTGCAGGCGCAGCCCCGTCTCGACGCCCGCCGGGATGTCGAGGCCGACCGTGCGGCGCGACCGCACGCGCCCCTGGCCGCCGCAGGTCGCGCACGGGTGCGGGATCCGCGTGCCGTAGCCCTGGCAGGAACCGCAGGGCTGCTGGGTCACGACGTTGCCGAGCAGGCTGCGCACCTGCCGGCTCACATGGCCCGAGCCGCCGCAGACGTCGCAGCGCTCCGGCTCGGTGCCGGGCTGGCAGCAGGTGCCGGCGCAGGTGTCGCAGATCACCGCGGTGTCGATCTCCACGTCACGGTGCGTGCCGAACACGACGTCGCCGAGCTCGAGCTCGACGCGCACCAGCGCGTCCTCGCCCTGCTGACGCCGCGAGCGGGGCCGGCCGCCGCGGGATCCGCCGCCGCCGAAGAAGGCCTCGAAGACATCACCGAAGCCGCCGAACCCGCCGCCGAAGCCTCCTGCGGCCTGGTCGCCGCCCATGTCGTAGCGTCGGCGCTGCTCGGAATCGCTCAGCACCTCGTATGCGTGAGTCACCGATTTGAACTCCTCGGCCGCCTCGGCCGACGGGTTCACGTCGGGGTGCAGCTTGCGAGCGAGTTTGCGATACGCCTTTTTGATCTCATCATTGCTCGCCTCGCGCGAGACGCCGAGAACGTCGTAGTGGTCTGCCACAGTCGCCTTTCCGCGGGATCGCCGCGATGGGGGTCGGTTGCCGCGGTCAGCGGCGCTCGTCTTCTTCCAGAACGCGCGTGAGGTAGGTCGCGACCGCGCGAGCGGCCGCGAGATTGCGCGGGTAGTCCATGCGCGTCGGGCCCATGAGGCCCACGCGTGCGCGGCCGATCGCCGCATCGTATTCACTCGCGACGATCGACGCCTCGCCGAGACCGAACTCCTCGTTCTCGCGACCGATGCTCGTCGCCCAGCCGTTGTCGTCGGGATCCATCGCGCTCATGAGGCGCAGCAGCGTCACCTGCTCCTCGATCGCCTCCAGGAGCGGATGGATGCTGCCGCGGAAATCATCCTCGCGGCGAGCGAGCGTCGCGGCGCCGGCCATGACCAGACGGTTCTGCCGGAAGGCATCGAGCTCTTCGGCGATCGCACGCGCGATGACGTGGCGGGCACGACGCACCGTCTGCCCCATCCCCGTGACGTCGGCCGAGGCCAGCCCGTCGGCGGCCGCCGCGATGCTGCGATCGACGACGAGCGGCTGGATGTGCGTCAGCACGGCATCGATATCGTCTGCGTGCACGGGCGCCTCGAGCCCGGCGAGGCGCTGCGAGACCCGGCCGGTGTCGGTCACGAGGATGATGAGAACGCGTCGCGGCTCGAGAAGCACGAGCTGCACGTGCGTCACCATGGCCCTCGCGAACGAGGGATACTGCACGAGCGCGACTTGGCCGGTCAGCTGCGTCAGCACCCGCACCGTGCGTGCGAGGAGATCGTCGAGGTCTGCGGGATCCGTGAGGAACGACTCGATCGCAGAGCGCTGCGCCGTGGAGAGCGGGCGCACGTGCGAGAGGTGGTCGACGAAGGCGCGGTAGCCCTTGTCGGTGGGCACGCGGCCCGACGAGGTGTGCGTCTGCGCGATCAGCTCGTCGTCTTCGAGCACCGCCATATCGTTGCGGATCGTCGCCGCAGAGACGCCGAGCTGATGCCGTTCGACGATCGACTTGGATCCGACGGGTTCGTGCGTGTCGACGAAGTCGGTGACGATGGCACGAAGCACCTGGAGCCGCCGGTCGCTGACCATCTCACGCTCCCTTCGTGTTGGCACTCACATGGATCGAGTGCCAATTCTACCGTCTCAGTCGGTGAGAGCTCGCACCACGGCATCGGCGAGCAGCCGTCCCTGGAGAGTGAGCACGACTCGGCCGCGCACAGCCGACGGCCCGTCGACCAGCCCGTCGGCGACGAGCCCCGCCACCTGGCGGCGCGCTCCCGCGCCCGGCAGGTCGGCGACGGCCATGCCCTCGCGGATCCGCGTCTCGAGCAGTACGCGCTCGAGCATGCGCTGCTCGGCATCGGGCGTCTCGCGCCCCGCCGCCGGCGAAGAGCCGCTCGCGAGCCGCTGGGCGTACGCCGCCGGATGCTTCACGTTCCACCAGCGCAGGCCCGCCACGTGGCTGTGGGCGCCCGGACCGAAGCCCCACCAGTCGGACCCGCGCCAGTACGAGAGGTTGTGCCGCGAACGCTGGTCGTCCCCGCGCGACCAGTTCGAGACCTCGTACCAGTCGTATCCCGCCGCGCCGAGCAGGTCGTCGGCGAGCTCGTACATGTCGGCCTGCAGATCGTCGTCGGGCGCAGGCACCTCGCCGCGGGAGATCTGGCGGTGCAGCTTCGTGCCCTGTTCGATGATGAGCGCGTATGCCGAGATGTGGTCGGGCTCATGGGCCAGGGCGGCCTCGAGCGAGGACCGCCAGTCGCCGAGGCTCTCCCCCGGTGCGCCGTAGATCAGGTCGAGGCTCACATCGAGGCCCGCAGACCTTGCTGCGTCGACGGCGGTGCCGACGTTCGACGGCGTGTGCGTGCGGTCGAGAGCGGCCAAGACGTGCGGCACCGACGACTGCATGCCGATGGACATGCGGGTCACGCCGGCGGCAGCGAGCTCGTCGACGACCCGGGGCGTGACCGTGTCGGGGTTCGCCTCGACCGTCACCTCCGCGTTCGGTGCGATGCCGAATCCCTGCCGCACGCCGTCGAGCATGCGCGCGAGGTCGCCTGCGGGCAGAAGCGTCGGCGTGCCGCCGCCGAAGAAGACCGTCTGCGCCGGGCGTATCGGGCCTGCCTTCTCGAGCACGCCCGCGGCCAGGTCGATCTCCTGCAGCAGCGTGTCGGCGTACTGATCCTGGCGCGCACCGCGCAGCTCGGGCGCGGTGTAGGTGTTGAAGTCGCAGTAGCCGCAGCGCACGCGGCAGAACGGCACGTGGAGGTAGACGCCGAAGTCGGTGCGCGCATCCGTCGTCACACCGAGCAGGCCGTCGGCGGGCGCGGGGTCGCCGAGCGGAAGAGCAGCAGCCACGGCGCTAAGCGAACAGCGGCGAGACGGCGCGCAGGTACGCGGAGTTCATGAGTCGCCGGCGGCGCTTCACGAGACCGCGGAACATCCGGTAGCTCCATCGCACCGGCATGTCGAACGCACGCACTTCGAACCACACCTCGTCGTTGTCGCGCCACTCGACGCTGAAGAGGATCTCACCGCTCACGAGCGTCGCGTCGACGGTGCCGATCGCGAACGCCACGCGGCGCTCCTCCTCCGTGACGAAGATGACGCGGTAATCTCCGTTGGCCTTGCGCCCGCGGGCCCGGCCCGTGATGTGCACGGTCGCGCCGGCACTGACGTAGGCGAGGCCGTCGGCGGTGAACCGCTGGTCGCCCTCTGATCCCGCGGGCGGGTGCGGTGTGCCATCGGGGTCGAAGCTCACGCCGGTGTAGCTGGGCTCGGCGGACGGGCGCACGTCGGTGAGCTCGAGGCCCGCGCCCGTGACGACGCGCCAGGATAGCAGGTCGTCTCCCGCTTTGCGGAAGCGCTCCTCACCGCTGCCGATGCGCCAGCTGTCGACCGCCGGAAGAGACTTCTCCGGCGGATACTGCAGCAGATCGACGGCCTGACTGGCGCCGACGGCCGCATAGTCGACCGTCTGGTCACGGAAGGTCGCCCTGCGCATGCTGTCCACCCTAACCGGCGTCGCTTACTTCTTGCCGGACGATTCGACGTCGCCGGAGAGTGCGGCAATGAAGGCGCCCTGCGGCACCTCGACGCGCCCCACCATCTTCATGCGCTTCTTGCCCTCCTTCTGCTTCTCGAGCAGCTTGCGCTTACGGCTGATGTCACCGCCGTAGCACTTGGCGAGCACGTCCTTGCGGATCGCGCGGATCGTCTCGCGCGCGATCACGCGCGCGCCGATCGCGGCCTGGATCGGCACTTCGAACTGCTGGCGCGGAATCAGCTTGCGCAGCCGTTCGGCCATCATCGTGCCGTACGAGTACGCGGCGTCGCGGTGCACGATCGCGCTGAACGCATCGACGCGCTCGCCCTGCAGCAGGATGTCGACCTTCACGAGGTCGGCCTCCTGACTGCCCGACGGTTCGTAGTCGAGACTCGCGTACCCCTGGGTGCGGCTCTTCAAGTGGTCGAAGAAGTCGAACACGATCTCGCCGAGCGGCAGCGTGTACTTCAGCTCGACGCGCTCCTCGGACAGGTAGTCCATGCCGATGAGCGTTCCCCGCCGCGACTGGCACAGCTCCATGACCGTGCCGACGAAGTCCTTGGGCACGAGGATCGACGTGTCGACGACCGGCTCCGTCACCGAGGCGAGCTTGCCCTCGGGGTACTCGCTGGGGTTCGTGACGACGATCGTCTCGCCGTTCTCCGCGGTGACCTCGTAGATCACGCTCGGCGCCGTGGTGATCATGTCGAGATCGAACTCGCGCTGGAGGCGCTCGGTGATGATCTCCAGGTGCAGCAGCCCGAGGAAGCCGCAGCGGAAGCCGAACCCGAGGGCCACCGACGTCTCGGGCTCGTACACGAGCGCCGCGTCGGAGAGCTTCAGCTTGTCGAGAGCATCGCGCAGAATCGGGTAATCGCTCGCGTCGATCGGGTACAGGCCCGAGAACACCATCGGCTTCGGCTCGACGTAGCCCTCCAGGGCGACCTCGGCCGGCTGCTTCGCGTCGGTGACGGTGTCGCCGACCTTCGATTGCCGCACATCCTTCACGCCCGTGATGAGGTACCCGACCTCGCCGACGCTGAGCCCGTCGCAGGGCGCCGGCTCGGGGCTCGACACGCCGATCTCGAGCAGATCGTGCGTGGTGCCCGTCGACATCATCTGCAGCTTCTGCCGGGGCGAGAACGAGCCGTCGACCATGCGCACGTACGTGACGACGCCTCGGTACGAGTCGTACACCGAGTCGAAGATCATGGCGCGGGCCGGCGCGTCGGCGTCACCGGTCGGGGCCGGGATCTCGCCGACGATGCGGTCGAGCAGGTCTTCGACGCCGAGACCCGTCTTGCCCGACACGCGCAGCACGTCGTCCGGATCGCCGCCGATCAGATCTGCGAGCTCCTTCGCGAAGCGATCGGGGTCTGCCGCGGGCAGATCGATCTTGTTGAGAACCGGGATGATCGTGAGATCGTTCTCCATCGCGAGATACAGGTTGGCGAGCGTCTGCGCCTCGATCCCCTGCGCCGCGTCGACGAGCAGGATCGCCCCCTCGCACGCCGCGAGCGAGCGCGAGACCTCGTAGCTGAAGTCGACGTGGCCCGGCGTATCGATCATGTTGAGCGCGAACGTGTCGCCGTCGACCTGCCAGGGAATGCGCACCGCCTGGCTCTTGACCGTGATGCCGCGCTCGCGCTCGATGTCCATGCGGTCGAGGTACTGCGCCCGCATCTCGCGGTCGGCGACGACGCCGGTCAGCTGAAGCATGCGGTCGGCGAGGGTCGACTTGCCATGGTCGATGTGGGCGATGATGCAGAAATTCCGGATTCGCGCGGGCGGCGTAGCAGCGGGCGCGAGCGGCTGAGAGGCTCGGGGCGACATATCCATACGAGTCTACGCGGAACGCCCGATCGCCGCCTGCCGCCCCGTAGGCATGTCGTCTCGGCATGCATGACATATGGAGGAAAAGTGTGCAGACTAGAGTGACCCCGCAACGAAGCTGGTGAGCAGAGTGCTCAACGCACACCTGCAGCTGATTACGAAACGGTACTTCCGACACAGATTGATAACGCTTTATTGCTCGCGGCTACCCCGTTGGCGAAAGCGGACGAGCGCAGACTAGAGTCACCTCTCAGCCCAGTGCTCCTCGAGAAAGCCACCTGACACCTTGTTCCGATACTTGACGCGCCGCCTGATCAACTGGCTGGTCATCATCGTCGTGTCGACCAACATCACCTACCTGCTCGCGTGGAACTTCATGGACCCGCGCAGCAATTACATCGGTCGACGCCCGCCTCTCAGCCCGCAGCAGATCACCGATCTGCTCGAACCGCGCAACCTCAGCGACACGGTCCCTCTGCTCGAACGGTGGTGGACCTGGCTCACGAACATCCTTCTGCACTGGAACTGGGGCGTTGCGCCGAACGGCGACAGCGTGAACACGCAGATGGCAGCGCGCATGTGGGTGTCGGCGGAGTTCACCGGCGCGACCCTCGTCATCACGACCATCGCAGGAATCGCGCTCGGCGTCTACACGGCGAACCGCCAGTACAAGACGGCCGACCGCATCGGCCACTTCACCTCGACGATCACGATGAACATTCCGCCGATCGTCGCGGCTCTCGGCTTCGTGCTCATCGCGATCTGGATCAACGACGCGGTCGGCACCACGATTTTCTATGTCACCGGACCGGTCGGCCTCTCGTCGGAGCACTGGTGGGTTCCCGTGCTCGACACGCTGCACCGGCTCATTCTGCCGACGCTCGCGATGTCGCTCGTCGGCTACGCGACGACGCACTTCCTGCAGCGCGCGCTGCTGCTCGACAACATCAGCGCCGACTACGTGCGCACGGCGCGCGCGAAGGGCCTCACGAAGCAGCGCGCGATCCGCAAGCACGCGCTGCGCACCTCGCTGATCCCCATCGCGACCCAGATCGCCTTCTCGATCCCCGTCATCTTCCTGGGCGCGGTGCTCTCCGAGCAGATCTTCGCCTGGCACGGGCTCGGCGAGTACCTCGTGCAGACGATCGGCCGCAACGACGTGCACGGCACCGTCGCCATCGCCGCGTTCGGCGCATTCCTGACCGCGATCGGAGCACTGCTCGCCGATATCGCGGTCGTCGCCCTCGATCCGCGAGTGCGGGTGAATTGACATGACCATCACAGAAGCCCCCACCGCCCAGCGCTCGAAGCCACTCTCGAAGTGGTCTCTGTACTCGCGCCGCTACTTCCGCAACATCCCGGCCACGGTCGCGCTCGGCATCTTCGTCGTGCTCGTGCTCTTCGCAGTCGTCGGCCCCGTGTTCCAGAAGTGGGATCACATCGAGCTCGACTTCCTCTCCCTCAGCGACGGCCCGAGCTCGGAGCACTGGTTCGGCACGACGAACTCCGGGAACGACGTCTTCGCCATGACAGTCGAGGGCCTGCGCCGCTCGCTCATGATCGCCCTGATCGTCTCGACGGGCACGACGGTCATCTCAGCCGTGCTGGGCGGCGTCGCCGCTTACTTCGGCGGCTGGTCGGAACGCATCATCCTCTGGGTGATCCACTTCATGATGGCCGTGCCGGGCTTCCTCATCGTCGCGCTTGTCACGAACGGCTCGGGCGGCAACTGGTTCATCCTCGCGATCATGCTCGTTGTGATCGGATGGATGACGCTCGCGCGTACGGTGTGGACGCTGTCGCTGTCGATCCGCGAGAGTGAATACATCCAGGCCGCGCGCTATATGGGCGTCGGCAGCTTCCGCATCGTGCTGCGCCACATGCTGCCGAACATGGCATCGCTGCTGATCATCAACTTCACGCTCGGCGTCGTCGCCGCGGTCAACTCCGAGACGAGCCTGTCGTTCCTGGGCTTCGGCGTGCGGGTGCCCGATGTCTCGCTCGGCACGCTCATCGCGATGGGCTCCAGCGTCGTCACCTCGGCCCCGTGGATCTTCCTGTTCCCGGGCGCGATCCTGACGCTCCTCACGGTCTCGATGGCCTTCGTCGCGGATGGCCTGCGCGATGCCCTCGATCCGAACTCAGCGGCAGGAGGCCGCGCATGACCGAACCGATTCTCTCTGTCAACAACCTCACCGTCAGCTTCGCGAGCGAGGCCGGTCGGGTCGACGCCGTGCGCGGGGTGAGCTTCGACCTGTTCCCCGGCAAGACCATCGGCATCGTCGGCGAGTCGGGTTCCGGCAAGTCGGTGACGTCGCTCGCGATCATGGGACTGCTGGCCGACAACGCTCGCGTGGGCGGATCCGTGCGCTTCGACGGCCGCGAGCTGCTCGGCACGTCCGATAAGCAGATGTCGGAGATCCGCGGCAACGGCCTGTCGATGATCTTCCAGGATCCGCTCACGTCGCTGACGCCGGTGTTCACGATCGGCGACCAGCTCATCGAGGCGATTACGGCCCATCGCGGTGTGTCGAAGGCCGACGCCTGGCAGCGCGGCGTCGAGTTGCTGAAGACCGTCGGGATCCCGAACGCGGAAGGGCGCATGCGGGCGTTCCCGCATGAGTTCTCGGGCGGAATGCGCCAGCGCGTGGTGATCGCGATCGCCCTCGCCAATGATCCGAAGCTGATCATCGCCGACGAGCCGACGACGGCGCTCGACGTGACGATCCAGGCGCAGATCCTCGAGGTGATCAAGAAGGGCCAGCGCGAGACGGGTGCCGCCGTCATCATGATCACGCACGACATGGGCGTCGTCGCGAACATCGCCGACGATGTGCTCGTGATGTATGCCGGCCGCCCCGTCGAACACGCACCGGTCGACGACCTCTTCTACGACACGCGCATGCCCTACTCGATCGGCCTTCTCGCCGCGATCCCCCGCGTCGACAAGAAGGAGAAGCAGCCGCTCGTGCCGATCAAGGGCAGCCCGCCCATGCTGATCGACCTGCCCGATGCCTGCCCGTTCGCCGATCGCTGCCCGATCGCGGTCGCGGCGTGCCGCGAGGGCGAACCCCCGCTGGCCCTGGTCGAAGACGGCGGAGAGGGCCACCGCGCGGCCTGCATTCGCGCCGACGAGATCCGCAACGGCATGATGGGCGACGCGCCGGTGTACCCGCCGCCCGTCATCCCCGAGAGCGACCTGCAGTCCGTTCCCCGCGAGGAGCGCACGGAGACGCTGCGCGTCGAGAACCTCACGAAGACCTTCCCCCTGCTCAAGGGCGCGCTCGCCAAGCGCAAGGTAGGCGAAGTCCACGCCGTCAAGAACGTGTCGTTCGACATCCGCGAGGGCGAGACGCTCGCGATCGTCGGCGAGTCGGGCTCCGGCAAGACGACGACGCTCCTCGAGATCATGGAGCTGGCGGAGCCCGCCGAGGGAAACATCATCGTCGGCGGTACGAGCGTCAAGGACATCCGTTCGCGACGCCACGAGCGCTCGCTGCGCCGCGACATCCAGATCGTGTTCCAGGATCCGATGGGCGCGCTCGACCCTCGCATGACGGTGTTCGACATCATTGCCGAACCGCTGCGCACGATCGGCATCGATAAGGCCAAGACGCACGAGCGCGTCGACGAGCTGATGGGCCTCGTCGGTCTCAATCCATCGCACGGCGATCGGTTCCCGCAGGCCTTCTCAGGCGGTCAGCGGCAGCGCATCGGCATTGCCAGGGCGCTCGCCACCGAGCCCCGGTTGATCGTGCTCGACGAGCCGGTATCGGCGCTCGACGTCTCGATCCAGGCCGGCGTGATCAACCTGCTCGACGAGCTCAAAGCCAAGCTCGGCATCTCGTACCTCTTCGTCGCACACGATCTCTCGGTCGTGCGCCACCTCGCCGACCGCGTCGCCGTGATGTACCTCGGCCAGTTCGTCGAGCTCGGCGACGTCGATGAGGTCTTCGACGACCCGCAGCATCCGTACACTCAGGCGCTGCTGTCGGCGATCCCGGTTCCGGATCCCCATGTAGAACGCACACGAGAGCGCGTGGTGCTGACGGGGGATCTTCCCAGCCCGACCGACAAGATCTCGGGCTGTCCCTTCGTGAGCCGCTGCCCGCTGTATCAGACTCTTGATACGGCGAGCAGGGCCCGCTGCGAGGGAGAGACACCACAGCTCACCGGTCGTGAGGGCGTGCACACCAACGCGTGCCACTACCGGTAGGTCTCCCCCTCGAATCCCACCCAAGCGCAAAGGCGCGAAAGGAACACCAATGAACAAGCAGACAAAGTGGATCGGAGCCGCCGCCTTCCTGGCGACGTTCTCCCTCGCTCTCACAGCATGCAGCGGCGGATCCGGAGACGGTGACGGAGGGTCGGGCAACGGCGACTCCGGGGCTCCCGTCGAGACGAAGGAAGCCGACTACAACCCGGTCGACCGCGCCGACATGCAGCAGGGCGGCGAGGTGACCGTCGCGATCGGCGAGATCTCGCCGCAGATGAACGCGATGAACCAGGACGGCCAGGTCGACACACAGACCATCTGGTCCTGGTACAACCCGCAGGTCATCCTTTCCACGCCCGAGGGCGAGGCGTATCCGAACCCGGCATACATCTCCGACAAGACGGTCGAAGAGGTTGATGGCAACACCGTTCTCACGCTGACCTTCACCGACGAGGCCGAGTTCAACGACGGCACGCCGATGGACTGGAAGACGATCGAGAACACGTGGAAGGCGAACAACGGCGAGGGCGACTACGCCCCGAACAGCACCGAGGGCTACCGCAACATCGCGTCGGTCGAGCCGGGCGACACGGACAAGCAGGCCGTCGTGACGTTCGACGGCACGTTCGCCTGGGTCGACGCGCTGTTCTTCAACGTCGTGCACCCGAAGGTCGACTCGGCGGAGAAGTTCAACGAGGCGTACATGAACGAGCCGAACGCGGATTGGGGTGCCGGCCCGTACAAGGTCGACCAGTTCGACCGCGAGGCAGGCGTGATCTCCTTCGTCCCCAACGACAAGTGGTGGGGCGACGAGCCGATGCTCGACAAGATGACCTTCCGTCTCATGGAGCCGACCGCTGAGATCAACGCGTTCCGCGCCGGTGAGATCGACATGGCGGGCAACTCGCAGTCACTGTCGGCCGACACACTCGAGCAGATCGCCGACGTCGAGGACACGACGGTCTACCGTGCGGCCCGCGCGGCGAACAACCTGATCCAGCTGAACGGCGAGCGCGAGCAGTTCGCCGACCTCGAGACGCGCCAGGCGATGTTCATGGCGATCGACCGCGAGCAGATCACCGAGGTGATGTGGGACGGCCTCGACTACACCGAGGAGCCCGCCGGATCGCTCAACCTGTACCCGTACCAGGACGGCTACGAGGACGCGCTGGCGAACTCGGGCTACGAGTACAACGTCGAGGAGGCGAACTCGATCCTCGACGAGGCGGGTTGGGAGATGGGCGACGACGGCATCCGCGAGCGCGACGGCGTGCGCTTCGAGGGCCGCCTGCCCTCGTTCGGCGACGATGCGCTGACCGAGGCACGCGCGCGCGTGGTGCAGCAGCAGCTGAAGGCCATCGGTTTCGATCTTCAGCTCGACCAGCGCGCGGCGAGCGAGTTCTCGACGACGCTGACCGAGAAGGACTGGGACCTCGTGATGCTCGGCTTCAGCTCGTCCGACGCGTACGGTGTGATGTGGATGTGCCAGGTCTACTGCGAGGACAGCGGCCTGAACCTCTCCGCGACGATGGACGAGACGTTCGACGAGCGCATCCACGAGGTCGAGGCGCTTCCGACCGCCGAGGAGCAGATCCCTGCGGCGATGGAGCTCGAGGCCGAGCTGATGGCCGAGTCGTGGGGCATCCTGCCGCTCTACGCTGGCCCGCAGATCATGGCCGCCAAGAGCGGTCTCGCGAACCTCACCCCCGAGCCCTACACGGGTCTGGACCTCTTCGGAATCCAGCCGGTGGAGAACTTCGGCTGGGCGAAGTAATCGCTTGAACGACAGCGGGGTCGGTGCTGCGGCATCGGCCCCGCTTTCGTCTGCAGTGGGGTCTTCAGCAACTTGCTGATAGACTCGACTCTTGGCTTGCGTGCGGGTTCCCACGCCCGCACACGTCGAACGGCAGCCCCTCTACTGTCGCCGACAACATCCGATTCTCATTCGAACGAAAGTCTGTACAGACGTGGCAAACATCAAGTCGCAGATCAAGCGCAACAAGACCAACGAGAAGGCGCGCGAGCGCAACCGCATCGTGAAGAGCGAGCTGCGTACGCTCATCCGCTCGACGCGTCGCGCCATCGCAGCTGCCGACAAGGGCGCCGCCGAGACCGCATTCGCGAAGGCCTCGAAGAAGCTCGACAAGGCAGTCTCGAAGGGCGTGATCCACAAGAACCAGGCTGCGAACCGCAAGGGCGCCCTGGCGAAGCAGATCCACGCTCTCTGAGTTCAGTGCTCTGAAGGCCCGTCCCTTTCGAGGGGCGGGCCTTTTCGCGCGCGCCCGCCCCATCATCTCTTCATTTCTGGCACTTCTCGGCTGTCAAATAGACGAAGAAATGTGCCAGAAATGAAGATTTAGGGCCTCACGCCCCGAACGGGGCGCGCGTGGCGACGACCGTCACCATGCGCTCGAGCGCGAAGATCGGATCCCGCGCGGCGCCCTTCACTTCCGCGTCGGCGCGTGCGACGGCCTGGATCGCCAGGCCGATCTCGCCGCCCGTCCATCCCACGAGGTCGCGCTGTGCGCGCTCGACCTGCCAGTCGGGCATGCCCAGATCGCGCGCGAGCTGTCTCGCGGGGCCGCGCTTGCCGCCGACGCGCGCCATGGTGCGCAGCTTCATCGCGAATGCCGCAACCATCGGCACGGGATCTGCGCCGGAGTCGAGCGCCTGCCGCAGGGTGATGAGCGCACGGCCGTAGTCACCCGCGATGGCAGCGTCGGCGGCCGCGAAAGCATTCGTCTCGACCCTGCCGCCGTAGTAGCGCGCGACGACCTGCTCATCGATGACTCCCGTCGTGTCCTGAATGAGCTGCTGGCACGCGGCGGCGAGCTCTGCGAGATCGCCCGTGAAGGCCTGGGTGAGGGCGGCGAGAGCGTCGGTTTTGATGCGCCGCTTCGCCTGCCGGAACTCATCGCCCGCGAACTGCACTCGGTCGCGGTCGTTCTTCACCGTCGGACACGCGACCTCGACGCCGTCGCCGGTGCCTGCGCGGATCGCGTCGAGCAGCTTCTTGCCGCGCACGGTCGCGCCCGTGTGGCGCAGCACGACCGTCGCGCCCTCCTGCGGGGCCTCGATGTACGCGAGGGCCTCGGTCAGGAACGCGTCGGTGCACTTCTCGACCCCGCCGACGCGCACGAGGCGCGGCTCGCCGAACAGCGACGGCGATGTCACGGCGAGCAGAGTGCCCGACGTGTAGTCGTCGGCGCGCAGGTCAGTCACCTCGAGTGCCGGATCATCGGCCTTCAGCAGCGTGCGGATCGACGCCGTCGCCCGCTCCGCACAGACCTCTTCGGGACCCGACACGAGAACGAGCGGCGCCGCCCGGGGCTGCCGCCAGTCGAGCTGCGGAATGACCGTCGCCTTCTTCGGGGATCCGGATCGTCGAGAAGCAGCCATGCACTAAGCGTACCGACCCGCGCCCGCCGCACGCGGTTCACAATCGACCATTGCGCGGAGTTATCTGACGATCGCACGCCTGTGTCGGGCGGCACCGCGACCGCTTCAATAGCGTCGACGCCATGTCGGATCTCGATGGCTATCGTCGCGCTTCACCGCGCGCACGGCTCGGCGTCGGCGGTGCGATCGTGCTCGTGCTGGTCGCACTCGCCGTCACGGTCGGAATCGGTATCTGGCGCGGCCAGTCGGCGCCTGTCGAGCACGTCGCGGCGACCCCGAACGTCACCGACCCGCCCGAGGCGGTCTCAGCGGAGGCGTACGTGCATGTCTCGGGCGCGGTGCGCGAGCCCGGGCTGTACGTCGTCGGTGCAGATGCGCGCGTGATCGACGCTATCTCGGCGGCAGGAGGACTCGCCGACGACGCAGACGAATCGGCGATCAACCTCGCGCGAGCCGTGACCGACGGCGAGCAGCTCGTCGTGCCGACGGAGGGTGAAGCTCCCCCGGCGCCCACGGCCCGCGGCGGCTCGGCTCCGGGTCTCATCAGCATCAACACCGCCGATGCCGCAGCGCTCGAGGAGCTGCCCGGCATCGGGCCGGCGCTGGCCGGACGCATCATCGACTGGCGCGATACCGAGGGACCGTTCGGAACGGTGGACGACCTGCTCGCCGTGTCGGGCATCGGCCCCAAGGTTCTGGAGTCGCTGCGTGACCTGGTGACGGTGTGACGCCGCGCGACCTGCGCATGATGCCGGTCGCGGCCGCGGCGTGGGGCGCCGCTCTCGTCGCCGTGCTGCGGCCGTCATGGGCACCGTGGATCGCCGGAGCGCTCTGGGTGCTGTCTCTCGCGGCGCTCGCGGCGGCGTCGCGCCAGAATCGCGAGCGGCGCCCGATCGGGCGCCTGCGCCCCTGGATATCAGCCCGTCGCCTGCTCCCACTCATCGCGGTCGCGTGCGCTGCCGCGGGGATCTCCGCCGCGCACGTGGCCCTCGCCGAGCCCTCGCGCACGGCCGTCGCCGCGGCTCTCGACGACCGCGTCTCCGACCTCGTGGTGAGCGTCGAGACGAAGGTGGAGCCGTCCACGGGAGGCGTGCGGTTCGACGGATCCGCCGTCGCGCGCGGCTCGTCCGCGCCCGTCAGCGTGCTGCTGCGCGTGGACGAGCCGCCGGACGATCTCGATCTCGGATCGGTCGTCGCGGTCTCGGGCGGCGGCGAACGGTCGGATCCGGGCGATGCGGCCGTCGCGATCATCTTCGCCGACGGATTGGAAGTACGCGCTCCGCCGCAGCACGCGTTCGCGGTGGCGAGCGCGCTGCGCCGCGGCTTCGTCGACCTCGTGACCGGCGACCTGCCGGCCCCCGGCGCCGGCCTTCTGCCCGGTCTCTCGGTGGGCGAGACGAGCGGCGTGACCGACGAGCTCGACGCCGATATGAAGGCGTCGTCGCTCTCGCACCTCACGGCCGTGTCGGGCAGCAACTGTTCGCTCGTCGCCGCCATCGCGTTCGGCATCTGTGCGGCCTGCGGCGCGGGCCGCCGCACGCGCGTGATCGTCTCGCTCGCCGCGCTCGCGGGCTTCATCGTGCTGGTCACGCCGGAGGCCAGCGTGATCCGCGCCGGAGCGATGTCGACGATCGCGCTCGTCGCCCTGCTGGCGGGCCGCCGGGGCGCGGGTGTGGCGGTGCTCTCGCTCGCGGTGACGGTGCTCGTGGCCGCCGATCCGTGGCTCGCGACGTCGTACGGTTTCCTGCTCTCCGCCGGCGCGACGGGCGCCCTGCTGCTTCTCGCGGAGCCCCTCGCGACCGGCCTCGGGCGATGGATGCCCCGTGCGCTCGCGCTCGGCATCGCCGTTCCCCTCGCCGCCCAGCTCGTGTGCGGGCCGATCATCGTGCTGTTCGCGCCGCAGGTGTCGCTCTACGGCGTCGTCGCGAACATGATCGCCGGTCCGGCAGCTCCCGCCGCCACGGTGCTCGGGCTCGCGGCCTGCCTCTGCCAAGCGCTGCCGCCCCTCGCGCTCGGGCTCGCCTGCCTCGCGTGGTTGCCCTCCGCATGGGTCGCGCAGACGGCCGAGACGTTCGCGTCGCTGCCGTCTGCGGGCCTCGGCTGGCACGAGGGCTGGATCGGGTTCCTCGCCCTGGCCGCGATCGGTGCGTGCATGCTCGTGGCGATCACCGGTGCGCCGCCGACATTGCCGGCGCGCGTGCGCCGCGCGCTGGTGCGCGGATCCGTCGCCTCGCTCGCAGTCGTCATCGGTGCCGGTGCGGGGACCGTGGCGCTCACGAGCGTCGTCGGCCCGCTCACATCGCCCCGCGACTGGTCGATCGCGCTGTGCGACGTCGGCCAGGGCGACGCGGTGCTGCTCCGGTCAGCGGGCCGCACCGCGATCGTCGACGCCGGCCCCGATATCGATGCGCTCGATCGCTGTCTGACGCGCCTCGGCGTCGACGAGATCGACATCGCGTTCCTCACCCATTTCGACGCCGACCACGTCACCGGTGTGCCCGCGCTCGGCAGGCGCGTGCGCACGATCGTCCACGGGCCTGTCGAACACGACTCCGACCTCGACGACGCGCGCGCCGTATCGGGGGACGTCCGCGAGGGCCGCTCGGGCATGCACGGCGCGCTCGGCGACGCGTCGTGGCGCATCCTGTGGCCCGCGGGCGAGACGAAGGCGTTCCCGCCGGGCAACGACACGAGCCTCGTCATCGAGATCGCGGGCGGCTCGATTCCCCGCACGCTCCTGCTCGGAGACCTCGGCGAGCACGCACAGCGACTGCTGACGGCATCGGGCCGCGTGGCCGGTCGATTCGACGTCGTGAAGGTCTCGCACCACGGCAGCCGGGATCAGTCGGCCGAGCTCTACACCCGAACCGCCCCACGGATCGGGCTCATCGGCGTCGGCGAGAACGACTACGGTCATCCGCATCCCGACATGCTCGCGCTGCTCGCGGGAACCGGCACCGTCATCGGCCGCTCCGACACCGATGGGCTCGTGCTCGTCAGTCGGACGGCGTCTGATCTGAGCGTGTGGCGAGAGCGGTCGTCGCATGACTCGGCACTTCATCGGTGAGGGTCACGACGACGTCCTGCACCTGCCAGCTCGTGGCGGAGATGCACTCCGCGGCCTCGGCGATGCGCCGCGCCCCCGCGTTCTCATCCCGAGGCACGATGAATGCCTCGATGTGCAGCACCTGTCCGATGTCGCGCACCCGCACGCCCGCTTCATCGACCCACTCGAGCGCGCGCAGCGCCGAGAGGGAGCGGGAGATCTCGGGGTGGAGGGTGGAGCTGTCGTACGTCAGCGCACGCTGATCCATGAGATCGGCCAGTGCGGCACGCGAATTGCGGAATCCGTCGAGCACGATGCCGATCGAGATGAATATCGCGGCGGCGCCGTCGAGCCACCACAGCCCCATCCCCACTCCGAGCACGCCCACGATCGACGCGGCGTTCGTCTGCCAGTCGGCCTTGGCCATATCGCCGTCGGCGGCGAGGATCTTGTTGTGCAGCACGCTGGCGATCCGGCGTTTCGGCGGACCGTAGATGAACGGACCGACCACGATGAGCGCCATGACGGCGATCATGAGCCAGCCGAGCCATACGGTCGTGCCGAACAGCGACACTGTGCCGATGGTGGGGTGCTCGAGCTTGATGAGCCCGAGCGCCGATTCGAAGAAGAGGATCAGCCCCACGGCGAGCAGTGCGACGCCGGCGACCAAGTGGCCGATGCCCATCGCCCGGTGCATTCCGTACGGATGCCGCTTGGACGGTCGGCGGCGCACCAGGGGAAGCGCGATCAGGAAGACGATCTGCGGCAGCGTCGAGAGCATGTCCTCGATCCACGCGGTCTTCATCGACTGGGACGACCCGACCACGAACGCCACCAGCGTGATCGACACGGCCGTGTAGCCGAGCGTGAAGATCTCCCATCTCACCGCGGCGCGCAGTGCGTGCTGCTGCTCCTCCGGCAGGTCAGTGCGTCCGAAGCGCTCATACGTCGCGTTCATGTCAGGCCCTCCGCGTCGAGGAACGATTCGACGGAGGAGAGCATGGCGTTCTCCCCGGCCGGTACGAGCATCACCGACACGTGAGCGGGATCCGGAACCTCGTCGAGGGTGAAGGGCCGGCTCAGCGCGGCACGGTCCGTCCACGGCGCCTTATCCGTGAACCCGCCCACAGCGAGGTCGAGCGAGCCTCGATCGAGCGCATCGACGAGCGTCTCCTCGCTCGCGAGCGACCAGACGGGCTCTGCTCCCTCCGACCGGGCGTAGTCCTGCACGAGGTCGGCGAGCGGCCCGGTGGGCCCTTCCGCCCCGACGTCGATCAGCCCGGGCTCCGGCGAATACCCGACGCGCAGCTCGCCGCCGATGACGCCGTCCAGCGTGCCGTCCGGATCCGCGGGGATCGCCATCCCGCACCCGGATACGGCTCCGATCAGCAGCACCGCGGTCGCCGCCCCGAGAACGCGCCTCATGACGACCTCCTCTCGCTTCGCGACGAGAGACGCGCGATGGCGTAGAGCACCCCGCCCGCCGCGAGCAGGATGGCGCCGAAGAGCCAGACCTCGGCACGCTGCTGAGAGAGGAGCAGAATGCAGGAGGCCACACCCAGCACGGGGATGACGGTCCAAACGCGGAAGTGTTCGTTCTCGACCCGGTCCCGACGCAGCACCAGCACCGACACGTTGGCACTGGCGAAGACGAACAGGAGAAGCAGCACGACCGTCTCAGCGAGCGTCGCGAGGTCCCCGATGAGGGTCAGCCCCATGGCGACGAGCGTCGTGACGAGAATCGCGGCCCACGGCGTGCGGCGTCCGCGCAGCACGCGCGCGAAGACGCGCGGCAGGAGGCCCTGCTCGGCCATGCCGTAGACGAGGCGGCTGGTCATGATCATCGTGAGCAGCGCGCCGTTCGCGACCGCGACGAGCGCGACCAGGCTGAACAGCCAGGACGGGACAGCGACTCCCGTCGCATCGACGACCGCGAGCAGCGGCCCGCTCGACTCCTGCAGCTCTTCGGGCGACAGCGCGATGGAGCTGGCGAGTCCCACGAGAACGTACATCACGCCGGCCGTGATGAGCGAGGCGAACAGCGCGCGCGGATACACGCGCCGCGGATCCGTGACCTCTTCGATCACGTTCGCGGAGGTCTCGAAACCGACGAATGAGTAATACGCAACGATCGCGCCGCCGAGCACGGCGGTCGCGGGCCCCACGCCGTCGGGGAACTGCATCGTGCGTGACAGATCGCCTTGGCCTCCCCCGACGAACACGGCGACCGCCACGAGGACGATGACGAGTCCGGACAGCTCGATGGCGGTCATCACGAGGTTGCTGCCGAGCGACTCGCGAATGCCGCGGGCGTTGAGTGCGGCCACGAGGGCGAGGAACAGGATCGCCGCGGGGATGACGGGCAGGTCGATGAACGTGCCGAGGTAGTCGCCGGCGAACGCGATCGCGAGACCGGCAGCGCTCACGACGCCTGCCGCGAGCATGCAGTACCCGACGAGGAACGATACGATCTTGCTCCGGAAAGCCCTCTCGGCGAACACCGCCGCGCCCCCGGCTCGGGGGTACTTGGTGACGAGCTCTGCGTAGGACCCCGCGGTGAGCAGCGCCAGGGCGAGCGCGACGATCAGCGGCGCCCACAGCGCCCCTCCCGCTTCCGCCGAGAGCACGCCCATCAGCGCATAGATCCCCGCGCCCAGAACGTCGCCGAGGATGAAGGCGTACAGCAGCGGCCCCGTGATGGCACGGCGCAGCCGCCCCCGCTCGGCATGCCCCTCTTCGGGCGCTCTGTTCTCTGCTGCTGCCATTGCACGAGGATATGACGACGAGCAGTGGGGCGGCGACGCCTTGACACGCTCTCCGCGCGTGGACTAAGCACGCCTCGCAGCGAGCGAAGCGCCTACTTCACCACGAGACTCACGATCTTCGGGGCGCGCACGATCGCCTTGACGATCTGCCCGTCTCCGATGAAGCGCAGCGCCTTCTCGTCGGCGCGCGCGAGCGCCTCGAGATCCTCCGGTGTGATCTCAGCCGACACCTGCAGCTGTGATCGCACCTTGCCGTTCACCTGCACGACGGCGGTCACCTCGTCGGCTGTGAGGAGCGACGGATCGGCGTCGGGCCACACGACCGCGCTCACGCTCGGGGTGTGACCGAGGATCTCCCACATCTCCTCCGCCGTGTGCGGCGCCACCACGTCGAGCATGACGGCGACCGTTTCGGCGGCCTCGCGCACGGCGTGATCCGCCGCGCCCGCACCGGAGTCGATCGTCTTGCGGATCGCGTTCACGAGCTCCATGAGACGCGCGACCAGCACGTTGTACTTCGTGTGCTCGACGAGGCCGGGCGCGTCGTTCAGCAGGTGGTGCGTCACTCGGCGCAGGTCTTTGTCGCCCGCCGACGTGTCGACGCCCGGCTCGGAGGTGACGTCCTCGGCCGCGCGCAGCGCACGGGCGAGGAACTTCTTCGCACCGGATGTCTGCACATCCTGCCAGTCCTTGTCGTCCTCCACCGGACCCGCGAAGGCGAGAGCGACGCGCACTGCGTCGGATCCGTGCTCGGCGAGCTGATCCGACACCTGCACGAGATTGCCCTTCGACTTCGACATCTTCGCGCCGTCGAGCAGCACCATTCCCTGGTTAATGAGCGAGGAGAAGGGCTCGGTGAAGTCGACGAGGCCCATGTCGTGCAGCACCTTCGTGATGAAGCGCGCGTACAGCAGGTGCAGGATCGCGTGCTCGACGCCGCCGATGTACGTGTCGACGGGAGCCCAGCGGTTCGCCTCGGCCGAGTCGAACGCGACCCGGTCGCTCTTCGGAGACAGGAAGCGCAGGTAGTACCACGAGCTGTCGACGAAGGTGTCCATCGTGTCGGGGTCGCGCAAGGCCGGCTCGCCCGTGACGGGATCCGTCGTCGTGACCCACTCGGTCGCACCGCCGAGCGGCGAGGTTCCCTTTGGCTTCAGATCGATGTCGGTCGCGACCGGCAGCGTCACGGGCAGCTGATCGGCCGGCACCTTCTCGATGCGGCCGTCCTCCGTGTGGATCATGGGAATCGGCGTGCCCCAGAACCGCTGACGCGAGATGAGCCAGTCGCGCAGACGGTACTGCGTTGTCGCACGACCGGATCCCGATTCGGCGAGCATCTCGATCATGCGCGCGATCGCGTCTGCCTTCGGCAACCCGTCGAGCTCGCCCGAGTTGATCAGCGCGCCCTCGCCGGTGAGCGCCTCGCCCGTCTCCGCCGGACCCGCGAGTTCTTCGCCCTCCGCGCTCGTGTCGAGCACGACGCGCACCGGCAGGTCGAACGCGCGGGCGAAGTCGAGGTCGCGCTGGTCGTGCGCGGGAACCGCCATGACGGCGCCGTGGCCGTAGTCGGCCAGCACGTAGTCCGCGGCCCAGATCGGCAGCCGCTCCCCGTTGACGGGGTTGATCGCGAAACGCTCCAGAGGTACACCGGTCTTCTCGCGGTCGGACGACTGACGCTCGATGTCGGTCTGCTTCTGCGTCTTGGCCAGATAGTCCTGGAAGCGCTCGCGGGTCTCGGGGCTCGCCGTCGAGGCCAGCTCCGCGGCGAGGTCGCTGTCGGGCGCGACGACCATGAAGGTCGCGCCGTAGAGCGTGTCGGCGCGCGTCGAGAAGACGGTGACCTTCTCGGCGCGCCCCTCGATCTCGAAGTCGATGTCGGCGCCCTGAGAGCGGCCGATCCAGTTGCGCTGCATCTGCAGCACCTTGTGCGGCCACACGCCCTCGAGCGCGTCGAGGTCGTCGAGCAGGCGGTCGGCGTAATCGGTGATCTTGAAGTACCACTGCGTGAGCTTCTTCTTGATCACGGCGGCGCCGCAGCGATCGCAGGCGCCGTCGATGACCTGCTCGTTCGCGAGCACCGTCTGGTCGTTCGGACACCAGTTCACGGGGCTTTCGGCGCGGTACGCGAGTCCGCGGTCGTACATCTGTTGGAACAGCCACTGGTTCCACTGGTAGTACTCGGGGTCCGACGTGTGCAGCACGCGCGACCAGTCGAACGAAACGCCGTACGTGCCAAGGCTCTCGCGCTGCTGCGCGATGTTGTCGTAGGTCCACTCTCGCGGATCCGCGCCGCGCTGGATCGCCGCGTTCTCGGCCGGCAGCCCGAACGAGTCCCAGCCGATCGGCTGCAGCACGTTGTAGCCGCGGTGGCGCCAGAAACGGGCCACGATGTCGCTGTAGAGGTAGTTCGACGCGTGCCCCATGTGCATGTCGCCCGAGGGATAGGGGAACATCGCGAGCACGTACCGACGCGGCCTGTCATCATCGTCGCCGCCGGCGCGGAAGGTGCCGTTGCTCTCCCAGTAGCGCTGCCACTTCTCCTGCACGGCGTGCACGTCGTGCGCCTCAGCGTGGGCTTGGATGTCGGCAGAAATGGATTCGGACACGTCGGATGGAGCCAATCGATCGGGGCTTCTCGCGCGGCCTGTCCCGCGAGAGATCGGTGATGTTCCAGATTACCGCGCGCTCCGCGTCGTTTCGTGACCGTAGTATTTATCGGGTGCTCAACGATGTTCTCTCGTCGATCCTCGATGTCGTCTCGAGCGTTGCGCCGTGGCTGCGCATCCTCATCGCGAGCGTCGCGATCATGCTCGAAACGAGCGTTCTGATCGGACTGATCGTGCCCGGCGACACGATCGTCATCGTCAGCGCAACGGGCGTGACCTCGGTTCCCGAGGGGCTCATTCTCGGCGCGTTCGTCGTCGCAGGCGCCATCGCGGGCGAGAGCATCGGCTATGCGATCGGCCGGTGGGCCGGCCCGAAGCTGCGACACTCCCGGCTCGGCGGATGGATCGGTGAGCAGAATTGGAGCCGCGCCGAGACCTACCTGCAGCGGCGCGGCGGCATCGCGATCTTCCTCTCGCGCTTCCTGCCCGTTCTGCATTCGGTCGTGCCGCTCACGGTGGGCATGTCGGGCTACCCGTACCGGAAGTTCCTCGCCTGGACTCTGCCCGCCTGCGTGCTCTGGTCGGCCATTTACATCACGATCGCGGCGGGGGCCGCGGAGACGTACCGCGAGCTCGCGGACAGCGCGCACTGGGCGGGGTACGCCTTCTTCGGCCTCATCGCGCTCGGACTGCTCATCGTGTTCGGCGGCAAGAAGCTTCTGCAGCTGATCGAGCACCGTCACATGAAAGACTAGGCCCGATGGCCTCTCGACCCGCGCAGACCGCGCACGACCCGGCACGCAGGATCCACTGGTTCGCGCGCCTGGAACGCCGCTTCCATGCGTGGCGCGAGCGCGTCGCACGCAAGAGGGGGCGCACGCCCGTTGTGCTCCCCTTTCCCGGATACGGCGGTGACGGCTGGGTGCGCGTGCTGGGCCGCGTGCTGATCGTGCCGCCGCCGACGGGGCGCGCCAGGCGGAACGACGGCGTGCGCGGTTGGCGCTCGTTCGTCGGGATCGCCGTGGCTTACGCGAGCGTGTCCGTGACGGTCGGCGATGAGACCCACGAGGTCGTCGCCGATCGCGGCGGCGTCGTCGATGTCGTGCTCCCCGCCTCGCTCGCACCGGGCTGGCAGACGTTCCGCATGTCGGTCGAGGGCGGCGACTCCGTCGAAGCGCATTCGTTCATCGTGGATCCGTCGGTGCGGTTCGGCATCGTGAGCGACGTGGACGACACGGTGATGGTCACGGCGCTCCCGCGCCCGCTGCTCGCGGCCTGGAACTCGTTCGTGCTGAACGAGCATGCGCGCCAGCCCGTTCCCGGCATGGCGGTTCTGCTCGAGCGGCTCGTCAAGGAGCACGCCGGCGCGCCGATGATCTATCTCTCGACCGGCGCATGGAACGTCGCACCGACGCTCAACCGCTTCATGCACCGCAATCTGTTCCCACGCGGCGCGATGCTGCTCACCGACTGGGGGCCGACGCACGATCGCTGGTTCCGCAGCGGCCGCGAGCACAAGGAGAGCAATCTGCGCCGGCTCGCGCGCGAGTTTCCCAACATCACGTGGCTGCTCGTCGGCGATGACGGCCAGCACGACGACGAGATCTACACCGAGTTCACGGTCGAGCATCCGTCATCGGTAGCGGGCGTCGCGATCCGCCGCCTGACGACGGCCGAGGCTGTTCTCGCGGGTGGGCGCGTGTCGGTCGACGACCATTCGGCCGCGGGCGTGCCGTGGATGTCATCGCCCGACGGGGCCGGCCTCGCAAAGCATCTCGAGCGCGTCGGCATCCTTTCGTAGCGCCCTCTCCCTGCCCTGACCGTCGTTTGTCAGGGGTTCGAAATAGTGTTCGAAAGCCACTTGGCTTACTCGAACATTGTTTCTAGAATGAGGGTGTGGGAATGGCAGCGCAGACGGCAGAGGTCATGCGCCTGCGCATGCAGATCAGTCAGATGCAGCGGCGCACGGCGCAGGCCGACGCGCTGCCCGTCGTGGGCGCTCTGGCGCCGCTCTTCCCCTCCGGCGGCCTGCGCCCCGGAGCCGCATATGCGCTGCCCGATTCCTCCAGCCTGCTGTTCGCCCTCGTCGGCCGTTCCTCTCAGGAGGGGGCATGGTGCGCGTTCATCGGCATGCCCGACCTCTCCTTGGAGGCGGCAGGGGGATACGGCGTCTCCCCCGACCGGGTGGCGCTCATCCCCGATCCGGGCGAGAGGTGGCTGCAGGCCGTCTCCTCTGCCGCGGAGGTCTTCCCCCTCGTCGCCGTGCGCTCACCGCGTGCCGCGTCATCCGCCGAGACCGCGCGCCTCGGGGCCCGGCTGCGCGATCGGGGCAGCGCGCTCCTCGTCCTCGGGCCCTGGCCATCGGCAGAGGCCTCCCTCACGGTCAGCGATCCCGCCTGGGGCGGAATCGGGCGGGGCCATGGCCTCCTCTCCTCCCGCGCCGTCACGGTCGCCGCCTCCGGGCGCAGCTCACCGCGGCCGCGCCGCGTGCGTGTGATGCTCCCCGGCCCCTCCGGCGGCGCAGAACCGCTGAGGCGCGACGCTGAGACGGCAGGTGTCCGTCCTCACCTCATGGCGGTGAGCGCATGAGCGCCGACGCCCGCACGATCATGCTGTGGTTCCCCGATTGGCCGATCACCGCCCACCTGCGCACCCAGGCGCGCGACGTACCGCGGGCAGAGCACACGCGCACCGATGAGCCCCTCGCCGTCCTCGACGCGGGCGCCGTCATAGCGTGCTCCGCCGCGGCGCGCGCGGCGGGAGTCTCACGGGGCCAGCGTCGGCGCGACGCACAGGCCGCCTGCGCGCGACTGCGCGTGATCCCGTTCGATGCAGGCCGCGACGAGCGCGCCTTCCACAGCGTGCTCACCCATCTCGAGCAGCTCGTTCCCGGCGTGCAGCCGCTGCGCCCCGGACTCGCCGCGATCCGTGCGCGGGGACCTGCCCGGTTCTACCGGGGCGAGCAGGCGGCCGCCGAGGCGCTGCGCGCGGCGCTCATCGGCATCGGCCTCGACGAGGTGCGCGTAGGCATCGCCGACGGGCTCTTCACGGCGGAGCAGGCCGCGCGCACGGCCGAGACCATCGCGATCGTGCCGCCCGATCGATCCGCCGAGTTCCTCGCCCCGCTGCCGGTTTCGGCTCTCGGCGATGCCGAACTGGCGCTGCTGCTCACTCGCCTCGGTCTGCGGAGTCTCGGCGACTTCGCGGCGTTCGACGCAGAGCGGGTGCGCGAGCGGTTCGGCCCCCGCGGCATGCGACTGCGCTCGCTCGCGGCGGGTGCCGACTCGCGCGGGGCCGCACACCGGGTTCCGCCGCCCGAGCTGACGCGCGAGCTCGCCCTCGAGCCGCCCCTCGAGCTCGCCGAGCAGGTCGCCTTCGCCGTTCGCCAGACGGCCGGATCGTTCTGCGACGGCATCGGCGAGCAGCGGCTCGTCTGCACGGCCGTGCGCATCACCGTCGAGACCGATCGGGGCGAGCGCAGCGAGCGGGTCTGGCAGCACCCCACGAGCTTCGACGCCTCCGCCGTCGTCGACCGCGTGCGGTGGCAGCTGCAGCCCGCCGCCGGCGAAACCCCTCTCACGGGCGGCGTCTCGCGGATCCTGCTCGAACCCGAGTCGGTCGACGACGGCGATGCCCACCAGCCCGCGCGCAACGGCCAGGGCCCCGATGAGCGCTCCCACCATGCGATGACGCGCGTGCAGGCCGTGCTCGGGCACCGCGCCGTCCTCACCCCGAGCCTCGGCGGCGGTCGGTGGCTCGCAGAGCGCGAGGGGCGCGCACCGTGGGGCGACGTGGTCGCACCCGAGTCTCCGAAAGATCGGCCGTGGCCCGGAATGCTTCCCGCTCCGCTTCCCGCAGAGGTGTTCCGTGAGCCGCGCCCGGCCCGGGTGCTCGGCCGCGGCGATGAGCCGATCTCCGTCGATGAGCGCGGTTTCGTCACCGCACCGCCCGCCGCCCTCGATGGTCGTGCGATCACGGCATGGGCCGGCCCCTGGCCCATCATCGAGCGCAGCTGGGATCCGCTCCGCGCGCGCCGCGCCCACCGATTCCAGCTCGTCGACGCGCATGGCTCCGCCTGGCTCGCCGTGTTCGAGAACGACGCCTGGTGGCTCGAGGGAAGGTACTCCTGATGGGCTTCAGAAACCCGCCCGTCTCGTGGAACGAGATCGAACGCACGCTCAGCGGACGCCGTCCCACGGCCGCGCCAGCGGCGGCCGACGGCGGCGACAGCCCGGCCTGGAGCCGAAAGCGCGGAACATACGAACCGCCGAAGATCCGCCGGCAGGCCTCGACAACTCGATACGCCGAGCTGCACGCGCACTCCACGTTCTCGTTCCTCGATGGTGCCTCCTCTCCCGAGCACCTCGTCGAGGAGGCCGAGAGGCTGGGCCTCGAGGCGCTGGCGGTCACCGACCACGACGGTTTCTACGGCGCGGTGCGGCTCGCGGAGGCCGCCGAGCACACCTCGGTGAAGACCGTCTTCGGAGCCGAGCTGTCGCTCGATCTGCCGATGCCGCAGAAGGGCAGTGCCGACCCCGCGGGCCAGCACCTGCTCGTCCTCGCCCGGGGCGAGGAGGGCTACCACCGCCTCTCGATGGCGATCACGCGGGCCCAGCTGCGCGGCAGGGAGAAGGGGCGACCGCTGTACGACCTCGACGAGCTCGCCGAGACCGCGGGAGGCGAATGGGCGGTCCTCACCGGTTGCCGGAAGGGCGCTGTCGGCAGGGCGCTCTCGGCCGGATCCTTCAGCGCGGCGGAGCGCGCGCTGGCCGAGCTCGTCGACCGATTCGGACGCGACAGCGTGCACGTCGAGCTCACGCATCATGGAGATCCCTCCGACGACCCCCGCAACGATGCGCTCGCGCTCCTCGCCGAGCACGCCGGGCTCCCCCTCGTCGCGACGGGCAACGTGCACTACGCCCGCCCCGAGCGGGTGCCGATCGCACAGGCCGTCGCCGCGATCCGCGCGACGCGCAGCATGGACGACCTCGACGGCTGGCTGCCGGCCGCCGGGTCCGCTCACCTGCGCTCGGGCGACGAGATGGCGCGCATCTTCGAGCGCTTCCCCGGTGCGGTCGAGGCGTCCGCCCGCCTCGCGGGCGAGCTTGCCTTCCCCCTGCGTTCGGCTCGCCCCGCGCTGCCGAAGATCGACGTCCCTCCGGGACACACGCCCATGTCGCACCTGCGCGATCTCGTGTGGCGCGCCGTTCCTCAGCGCTATCCGCGTCTGAAAGACGAGGACAGGCGGCGCATCGCGCACGAGCTCGATGTGATCGAGCAGAAGGATTTCCCCGGCTACTTCCTCATCGTGCGCGCCATCGTCGACGAAGCGCGCAGGCGCGGCATCCTCTGCCAGGGGCGCGGATCCGCGGCGAACAGCGCCGTCTGCTATCTGCTCGGCATCACGGCCGTCGACGCGATCTATTACCGGCTGCCGTTCGAGCGCTTCCTCTCGGCCATGCGAGACGAAGAGCCCGACATCGACGTCGACTTCGACAGCGACCGCCGCGAGGAGATCATCCAGTGGGTCTACGAGCAGCACGGGCGCGACCGGGCCGCCCAAGTCGCCAACGTCATCCAGTACCGCCCCAAAAACGCCGTCCGCGACGTCGCCCGCGCCCTGGGCTACTCGCCGGGGCAACAGGATGCCTGGTCTCGCCAGATCGAGCGCTGGGGCGCCACGATCGAATCGAGCGGCGACCACGACATCCCCGATCAGGTGCTCGAGTACGCGATGGGCGTCATGGGTGCGCCGCGTCACCTCGGCATCCACTCCGGCGGCATGGTGCTCACCGATCGGCCGGTCGGCGAAGTCGTTCCGATCGAGCACGCGCGCATGACGGGGCGCACCGTCATCCAGTGGGACAAGGACGACGCCGCATGGATGGGGCTCGTGAAGTTCGATCTGCTCGGGCTCGGCATGCTCGCCGCGCTGCAGCACTGCTTCGATCTCATCCGCAGCTCCACGGGCGAAGAGTTCGACCTGCGCGAGCTGCCCCGCGAAGAGCCGGCCGTGTACGACATGCTCTGCCGGGCCGATTCGATCGGCGTGTTCCAGGTGGAGTCGCGTGCGCAGATGGGTCTTCTCCCCCGCCTGCGGCCCCGTTCCTTTTACGACCTCGCGATCCAGATCGCGCTGATCCGCCCCGGCCCGATCCAGGGCGGCGCCGTGCACCCGTTCGTCAGGCGCAAGATGGGCACCGATCCCGTCACGTATCCCCATCCCAAGCTCGAGCCGGTGCTCGAGCGCACACTCGGCATCCCGGTCTTCCAAGAGCAGCTCATGCAGATGGCGATGGCGATCGGAGACTGCACCGGAGAAGACGCCGATCTGCTGCGCCGCGCGATGGGGTCCAAGCGCGGCACCGAGCGCATCGAGTCGCTGCGGAAGAAGCTCTACGAGGGCATGGCCGGAAACGGCATCACCGGCGACGAGGCCGACCGGCTCTACGCCCAGATCCAGGCGTTCGCGAACTTCGGCTTCGCAGAATCGCACTCGCTCTCGTTCGCGCTGCTCGTGTATGCGAGCTCGTGGATCAAGCTGCACTACCCCGCGGCCTTCCTCGCGGGACTGCTGCGCGCGCAGCCCATGGGGTTCTACTCGCCCGCGACCCTCACCTCCGATGCCCGCAGGCACGGCGTCGAGGTGCGCCGGCCCGACATCCTGCTGTCGGCGGCGGCCGAGACCCTCGAGCCGCTCGATCCGAACCGGCGCGGTCCGACGGGGCGCGACGACTGCCTGCGTGACCACGCGGCGGATCCGACGCGCTTCGATCCGCGCGCGCCCGATCGGTCCGCGGATCATCGCCGCGATAGCCGGTTCGCCGTGCGCCTCGGTTTGTCCGGCATCACCGGAATCGGCGAGAAGACGGCGCAGCTCATCGTGGCCGAACGCGACAGCGGCGGAGCGTTCCGTTCGATGGCCGATCTCGTGCGCCGCACGGGCGTGACAGAACGGCAGCTCGAATCGCTCGCCTCGGCCGGGGCCTTCGCCGCGTTCGGGCACGGCATGCGCGATGCCCTATGGCTCGCGGGCGCCGCGTCCGATGAGCGCCCCGAATTCCTCGAGGGCACGGGCGCGAGCGTGCAGCCGCCGCTGTTCGGCGATCCGTCGAGCTACGAACGCCTCGCGAGCGACCTCTGGGCGACGGGCGTCTCGACCGATGACCATCCCCTCGCGCACTTCCGAGCCCCGCTCGACGCGCGCGGCGTGCTCACCTCGTCCGAGCTGCGCTCTCATGAGACCGGGCGGCGCATCGAGGTGGCGGGTCTCGTGACGCACCGGCAGCGTCCCGCGACGGCCGCCGGCATCACCTTCCTCAACCTCGAAGACGAGCACGGCCTCGTGAACGTCATCTGCACCGTGGGCGTGTGGACGAGGTACCGGCACCTCGTGCGCGATCGGCCGGCGCTCATCGCGCGGGGCATCCTCGAGCGGTCCCCCGAGGGCGTGGTGAACCTCGTCGCCGACGGATTCGAAGATCTCGCTGTCGGCATCGGCCACCGATCGCGCGACTTCCGTTAGGTTCGTTGTCATGTGCGGACGATTCGTGGTGGCCCGTGTCGGAAGCGAGCTCGTCAGCGAGCTGAGCGTCGACCTCATCGGCGACGACCTGCCGCAGCCGAGCTTCAACGTCGCGCCGACCGCGCAGGTCGCGATCGTGCTCGACTCTGCCAAGACCGATCCGCCGACCAGGCGGCTCGAGAGCGCCCGGTGGGGCCTCGTGCCCGGCTGGGCCGAGGATCTCGCTGTCGGCGCGCGAGCGTTCAACGCCCGTGCCGAGACGGTGGCCGAGAAGCCGACGTTCAAGGCGGCGTTCGCGAAGCGCCGCGCCGTCGTGCCGGCGACCGGCTACTACGAATGGAAGCAGACCGACGACGGCAAGGTGCCGCTGTTCGTCCATCCGTCTGGCGGCGAGCCGATGCTCTTCGCCGGGCTGTACGAGTGGTGGCGAGACCCGTGGGACGAGTGGGTTCTGAGCTTCACCATCCTCACGCGCGACGCGGTGGGGGGCCTCGGGTCGATCCACCACCGCATGCCCGTATTCCTCGACAGCGACCACGCCGACGCCTGGCTCGATACCGACGCCGACGCACCCCACGATGTCCTGGGCGCCGCGCTCGACGATGCGCCCCGCGTGGCCGAGTCGTTCGCGTGGCATGAGGTCGACCGCGCCGTCGGAAATGTGCGCATCGACTCACCGGATCTCATCGATCCGGTCTGAGATGATGATCGGGTGATGACGATTCCCGACGACGCCCGCACACACATCGACGACCTCGCCGCCTTCGTCGAGGCCTCCCCCTCCTCCTACCACGCGGCTGCTGAGGCGCGTCGGCGCCTCGAGCAGGCGGGGTTCGCTTCTCTCGCGGAGAACGACGCGTGGGAGCTCGCCCCCGGGGGTCGCTACGTCATCGTGCGCGAGGGATCCGTCATCGCATTCGCGCTTCCGGGCGATGTCACCGCGACGACGCCCTTCCAGATCGTCGGCGCGCACACCGACTCACCGAGCTTCAAGCTCAAACCGAAGCCGACCAGGGCGGGCACGGGCGGCTGGTGGCAGCTCGGCTGGGAGGTGTACGGTGGACCGCTCGTGAACTCGTGGCTCGACCGCGAGCTCTGCCTCGCCGGCCGCATCGTGACGTTCTCGGGCGATGAGCACCTCGTGCGCACCGGCCCGATCGCGCGCATCCCGCAGCTCGCGATCCACCTCGATCGCCAGGTCGGCGACGGCCTGAAGCTCGACAAACAGACCCATACGGCGCCCGTCTGGGGGCTCGGCGACGCAGAATCCGCCGACATCGTCGGCCAGCTCGCGCGTCTGGCGGGTGTCGAGCCGCACGACGTCGGCGGAATGGACATCGTGGCCGCGGACACGCAGCCGCCGCGCGCGTTCGGCGCCGACGACGCCCTCTTCGCGAGCGGCAGGCTCGACAACCTGCTGTCCACGCACGCGGGGCTCACGGCGATCGCCTCCGCTGCGCCGACCGAGGCGATCGCGATGTTCGCCGCCTTCGATCACGAAGAGATCGGATCCGCGTCGCGCTCGGGCGCCGCGGGTCCCTTCCACGAGGAGGTGCTCACCCGCATCCTCGCCGCCTTCGGCGCAGGAGCCGACGAGCGCGCTCGCAGCTTCGCGCGCTCCCTGCACGTCTCGAGCGACGTCGGCCATGCGGTGCACCCGAACTATTCAGAGCGACACGACCCGGAGAACCGGCCCGTCGCCGGTGCCGGCCCGATCCTCAAGATCAACGCGAACCAGCGCTACGCGACCGACGCGCACGGCGCGGCCGCCTGGAACGCCGCGTGCCGGCGCGCCGGCGTGCCGACGCAGGAGTTCGTCTCGAACAATGCGATGCCGTGCGGATCCACGATCGGCCCGATCTCCGCGACCCGGCTCGGCATCCGCACCGTCGACGTCGGTGTGCCGATCCTCTCCATGCACTCGGCGCGCGAACTCACTGCGGTCGTCGACCCGTGGTACCTATCGCGGGCGATGGCGGAGATCCTTCAGCGGTGATGCGCCTCGCACCCGACGACTGGCGAGAGCGCGAGCGTGAGCACGCCGACCGTGCCGCCGCACTCACGGCGGAGCACGTCGCCCGCCGACGGCGGGGCGAGAAGCATCCCGTCTGGGACTTCCTGTTCACGTACTACTCGTACAAGCCCGCCGCGCTCACGCGCTGGCACCCCGGCGCGGGCGTGGAGCTCGAGGGGGCGGCAGACACCGACCGCGCCGCGTGGCGCTGGTATGCGCCGGGGGCCGCAGACCGATCCCTCCGGATCGACGCCGATGCCTACGAGTCAGACAAGCGCTCGGTCGTGCGGCTGGCCCGCATCATGCTGCGCCGCACGTCGGAGCGGCCCGGCCAGTTCGACTGCTTCGGCCTGCATGAGTGGGCGATGGTGTACCGACAGGGCGAGCACCGGCACCCGCAGCCGCTTCGGCTCGGTCAGCGGACGACCGACGAGGTCGTCGAGGCGCACGACCTGCGCTGCACCCATTTCGACGCATTCCGGTTCTTCACGCCCGATGCCGTACCGCGCAACCGGCAGCCGCTGACGGTCGACGAGCGAGCTGCGAACGAGCAGCCCGGCTGCCTGCACGCGGGCATGGACGTGTACAAATGGGCGATGAAGCTCGGGCCCCTCGTGCCGGGGCACCTGCTGCTCGACGCGTTCGAGCTCGCCCGCGATATTCGGCTGCTCGACATGCAGGCCGCGCCGTACGACCTGTCGGACTTCGGCGTCGTGCCGGTGCCGATCGAGACGGCGGCGGGCAAGGCCGAGTACGTGCGCCGGCAGCGGGAATTCGCCGAGCGCGGAGGTGCTCTTCGCCGCGCGATCCTCGCCGCCTGAACAGAGTTTCGCGAAGGCTCTGTCGCGCGCGGCGGTCCGCGGATAGCCTGCCGAGGATCCCCTCTCATCGAGACCTCGGAGCACACGAATGAAGTTCTTGCAGAACCTGGGCAAATCGCTGATGATGCCCATCGCGGTCATGCCCGTCGCGGCGATCCTCATGGGCATCGGCAATTGGATTGCGAACACGCTGGGCGACAGCATCGTCTCGGTGTTCCTTCTGGGCGCCGGAAGCGCGGTCATCGACAACCTCGCGATCCTCTTCGCCATCGGCGTCTCCTTCGGCATGGCGCGGAAGTCCGACGGCGTCGCGGCACTCGCGGGGCTCGTCTCGTGGCTCATGGTCACCGTGCTGCTCGCACCCGAGGCGATCGCCGGGTACTACGGCGGCATCGACGTCGCCGATGTCGACCCCGCGTTCGACAACATTCAGAACGCGTTCGTCGGCATCGTCTGCGGCCTGATCGGTGCGTTCTCATACGACCGCTTCCACAGCGTGAAGCTGCCGGACTGGCTCGCGTTCTTCTCGGGCAAGCGCGCCGTCGCGATCGTCTCGGCGGGCGTCTCGCTCGTGCTGTCTGTCCTGCTGTTCTTCGTCTGGCCGTTCGTCTACGGCGCGCTCGTCGCGTTCGGCGAATGGATCGTCGGGTTCGGCCCCGTCGGGGCCGGCATCTACGGATTCTTCAACCGCCTGCTGATCCCGACCGGCCTGCACCACGCCCTCAACTCGGTGTTCTGGTTCGACGTCGCGGGAATCAACGACATCTCGAACTTCCTCGACGGAACAGGTGAACCGGGCATCACCGGCATGTACACCTCCGGCTTCTTCCCGATCATGATGTTCGGTCTGCCGGGCGCCGCGCTCGCGATGTACGTCACGGCGCGCACGACCCGTAGGAAGGTCGCCGGTGGCATCCTGTTCTCGGCAGCGTTCGCCTCGTTCTTCGTCGGCATCACCGAGCCGCTCGAGTTCTCGTTCATGTTCCTCGCCCCGGCGCTCTACGTGCTGCACGCCCTGTTCACGGGAATCTCGATGGCCATCACCGCTCTGCTTCCGGCGCGCATGGGCTTCGGGTTCTCGGCCGGTGCGATCGACATGGGCCTCGGCTGGAACAACCCTCTCGCGCAGAACCCATGGCTGCTCCTGCTGCTCGGCCTCGCGTGGTTCGTCGTCTACTTCCTCGTCTTCACTTTCGTGATCCGCAAGTGGCAGCTGAAGACGATCGGGCGCGAGGATGACGACGAGCTGGCCGAAGAAAGCGCCGAGGGGCAATCCGTCGACGCGAAGTACGCAGCGACCGCGAACCGCTTCCTCACCGCCCTCGGCGGCCCTGAGAACATCACGAGCCTCGACAACTGCGCCACACGCCTGCGCATGGAGGTCGGCGACGTCTCGAAGGTCGACGACAGCGCCCTGAAGCGCGCCGGCGCGGCGGGGACCATGAAGCCCGGCGGCGCGTCGGTGCAGGTCATCTACGGGCTGAACGTGCAGTTCGTCAAGGAGGCGATGGAGGGCATCATCTCCGGCGCGATCGAGCCGCCCGCAGCCGACGCCCCGGCCGCCGTGCCCGCGACCGACACGGTTCGCACGATCACGCGCACCGACAAGCGCGTTGTGCGGCTCCTGCAGCCGATCGCCGGCGAGGTGAAACCGCTCTCGGAGGTGCCGGATCCGACGTTCGCCGAGCAGATCATGGGCCCTGGGCTCGCGATCGAGCCGACCGGCGACACCGTCGTCGCCCCCGCCCCCGGCCGCGTCGGCCACGCCTTCGACACCGGTCATGCGATCGCCATCGTGACCGACGATGATGTGGAGGTGCTCGTGCACATCGGCCTCGACACCGTCGACATGCAGGGCGATGGCTTCACCACTCTGGTGAAGACGGGCGACATCGTCGACGAGGGCACGCCGCTGATCCGCGTCGACCTCGAAAAGATCCGCGCGGCCGGCCATCCGACGATCACGCCCGTGATCGTGCTGAACGACGAGAATGCGACGGTCGAGTTCCGCTGACGACCGGCGCCCGACGCGGAGGCCGTAGCATCTGAAGGCATGACGACCGCTTATGCGCAGCTGCGCGATCTCGTGGAGCGCGCGGGCCGACGGCCCCTCTGGCAGGCGCCGCACGGCTGGCGCGTCGACGACCGGCGCGCCCGCCGTGCGGCGGTGCTGATCCTCTTCGGGGTGCTCGACCGGATCCCCGCGGACTACGACGCCCATCACCGCGCGGTTTCGCGCGATCTCGACGTGCTGCTCCTCACGCGCGCCGCGACGCTGCGCTCCCATCCGGGGCAGGTCGCGTTCCCGGGCGGCCGCGTGGACCCGGAGGACGACGACGACATCGCCGCCGCGCTGCGGGAAGCGCGGGAGGAGACGGGTGTCGATACGTCGGGCGTCGAGGTGCTCGGTGCGCTTGCGCCGCTCGCGCTGCCCGGATCCGATCATCACGTCACGCCCGTGATCGGCTGGTGGCGCCGACCGAGCCCCGTCGGCGTCGTCGACGAGGCGGAGTCGCAGGCCGTGTGGCGCGCGCCCGTCGCCGATCTCATCAACCCGGACAACCGCGTGACGTGGACGCATTCGCGCCGCGGCACGCCGATGCGAGGCCCCGCGTGGCACCTGACCGGTGCGGGCGCAGAACAGTTCGTGTGGGGATTCACCGCCGGCATCCTCGACCGGCTGCTCACGGCGCTCGGATGGGCGGAGGAATGGGATGAGTCGCGCGTGGTGCCCCTCGCCTGAATGAGAGGATGAACGGGTGACCCCATCCCTCGGACTGCTCCTCGACGTCGACGGCCCCATCTCCAGCACGCGCACCCGCACGCTGCGGCTCGCATCCCTCGCCGACGACCTCGCGGCGATCGCGCGCAGCGGGTGCCCCGTGGTGTTCAACACCGGCCGCTCCGCCGACTTCCTCGGCGAGCAGATTATCCCGCGACTGGTGCTCTCGGGGCTCGCCCCGACGGATCCGGTGTGGGGCATCGGCGAGAAGGGCGGCACCTGGTTCTCGATCGTCGACCAGCACGGGCGCGCCGCTGTGGGCCCCGTCTCGGAGGACCAGTCGATGTCACCGCCGCCGGCGCTCATCGACGCCTCGCGCGAGATCGCGGCGCGGTTCGCCGACATCGTCTATTTCGACACCACGAAGCGCACGATGATCTCGCTCGAGCAGCACGTCGACGTGCCGAGCGCCGACTTCCACCGGGCGCTGCCCGAGATGGTGGCCGAAATGGAGCGCCAGATCGAGCTCATCGGGGCGCACGACATGACGATCTACCCGACGTCCATCTCGATCGACGTCGAGCACGCGCGAAGCGGCAAGGCGCTCGGCGCACGGCGCGCCCTCGACCTGCTCGGCGCACGAATCGAACCTCCGCACCGGTGGTTCACCGCCGGTGATTCGGGGCAGGACTACGACATGGCGACCGAGCTGCACGAGCGCGGCTTCGACGTCACCCACCTCGACGTACGCCTCTCGGGTGACGCGCGCGACGAACCGTTCCGCATCGTCCGCGAGATCCCCGACCTCGCCGGCGGCAGCGCCGAAGACGATATCACGGCGTACCACGTGCACGAGCTCCGCGCCGAGCTCCGGGCCTGACCCTCCGTCACTCCCGGTCCGGTCGCATCCACCGGCGCGCGCGCCGTGCGAGGCCGAGCACCGCGCGGATCGGCGTGCCGACGGTCGCCGCGATCCGGCCGGTCACGCTGCGGTCGCGTCGCCCGAGGGCCTGACGACGATCCCAGGCCTCACGAGCGCGACCGCCGGCGATGCGAGGCGCGTCCCGGGGCGCGAGGGCGCCCCGGGCGCGCCGATCGACGAGCGCCCGCACCTCGCGAAGCCACGTGTCCTCCCGGGCGTCGTGGAAGTAGTTGTCGGCGAGCCACCCGGGTTCGGGATGACCCAGTCGGCGCGCCACCACCTCTGCCGCCGGCCGCAGCAGGCCGCTGCCGGTGAAGACGACGTTGATCAGCTCTGGCGACACGCCGAACTCGTCGAGCGCGATCACGGGCACGCCCCGTGCGGCAGCCTCGATCGCGGCGGTCGAGCTCACGGTCACGAGGCCCTCGGCCGACTGAAGCGCCTCCCGCATCGGTGCGTACGAGACGACGAGGTTTTCCGGCGCGTCACCGATCCCGGCGAGCAGATCGGGATAGCTGTCGAACTCTCGATGCGTCTCGTGCTCGCCGGGGCGGCCGCGCAGCTTCACGACGACGCGGCGCGACGGATCCGCCCGCGCGGCGTCGACGAGGATCCGCGCGACGCGCAGCCGATCGCGGCGCTCGCGCGGCACGATCGCCTGGGCCGCGAACACGAGGTCCGTTCCGCCCTCGCGCTCTGGCGTGTGGCGCGCGAACGGCAGGGTCGCGAGAGCGAACCGCTGATCGATACCCCGTTCGGCCGCCAGAAGCTCGAACTCCCGCACCTCGCGGCGCGAATGCAGCACGAAGAGGTCGCACTCTCGTCGGAAGTGCAGGGCGAGCCAGGTGGGCGGAATCGAGATCCCCGGCAGCCCGGTCACCATGACCGGGCGCGGATGCATGCGGCCGACGGTGCGCGCGACGAATCTCGCGACGGGACCGCGCGCGGCCACGAGCACGACGTCGGCACCCCTGACCGCTCGCTCGAGCTGTTCGTGCCCGGCCCGCCTCACCGGCAGGTCGCTGCCGGAGACAGCCGCCGCGAGCTGCGCATCACTCACGGCGAGCTCCGTGTCCAGCACGACGAGTTCGCCGTCGATCCGTGGATCCGATACGAGCGCGGCGGCCCACTTCACATAGGAGTCGGTGTCCGCGACCGCGACGATCCTCACGCCACGACGCGGCGGAGCTTGGCCTTCGGGGCCTCCTCGCCGGGGAACACCTTCTTGACGCCGTCGCCGCGCGCCGCCTCGATGATGCGGATGTCGCGCACGAGCGTCGCGAACCCGCCCGGCTCGAGCGAGGCCGCGTGATCGGAGCCCCACATGGTGCGATCGAGGGTGATGTGGCGTTCGACGGCGACAGCGCCCATCGCCACGGCGGCCAGCGAGATCTGCAGGCCCCGCTCATGGCCCGAGTATCCGACCGGAACCCCGGCGAAGCGGTCGCGCAGCACCGGGATCATGCGCATGTTCGCTTCCTCGGGCTCCATCGGATACGTCGACGTCGCGTGCAGCAGCACGAGGTTGTTCGTGCCGAGCGCGTCGACGGCGCGATCGATCTCGTCCATCGTCGACATGCCGGTCGAGAGGATCACGGGCTTGCCGGTGTTCTGCAGCGCCTCGAGCAGAGGGATGTCGGTGACGCTCGCCGACGCGACCTTGTGCGCGAGAACGCCCAGGTCTTCGAGGAACTCGACGCTCGGCACGTCCCACGGCGACGCGAACCACTCGAGCCCGCGCATCGTGGCGTAGTCGCTGACCTCGATGTACTCGTCGCGCCCGAACTCGACGCGATGACGGTACTCGAGGTAGGTCATCGTTCCCCACGGCGTGTCGCGCGGCGTGTCGCGCATGTGCTCGGGAGTCGCGATCTCGGGCGTGCGCTTCTGGAACTTCACCGCATCGGCCCCGGCATCCGCCGCGACGTCGATGAGCTGCTTCGCGATCTCGACGGACCCGTTGTGATTGAGGCCGATCTCCGCGATGACGAAGGCGGGCGCGCCGCCGCCGATCCGATGTGCTCCGATGGTGACGCTCATCAGCGTGTTCCTTCCGTAGGGGTGGTGCGGGCGGCGAGCACGCGCTCTGCGAGCTCGCGCACGGCTCCGCGGCCGCCGCGGCGGGTCAGCACGAGACGTGCTGCCGCGGTGGCGAGGGGGTGGGATCCGGGAACGACGATCGGCCAGCCGACCGCTTCGAGGCATCCCAGGTCGTTGACGTCGTTTCCGACGTAGGCGATGTTCTTCGGCGCGATGCCCTGCTGAGCGGCCCACGCCTCGAGCGCGGCCCGTTTGTCGCCCTGTCCGTGCAGCACGTCGACGCCGAGCTTGTGCGCGCGGCGCGCGACGACCTGATTCCGCTCGGTCGACAGGATCAGCACGGGGATCCCGGCCTCGCGCAGCATACCGACGCCCATGCCGTCGGAACGGCTGACGCGCACGTGCTCCTGGCCGTACTCGTCGAGACCCGCGGTGTCGTCGGTGTGCACCCCGTCGAAGTCGGTGACCACCGCACTGACGTCGATCAGATCCGTGCGGTCGGCGTCGGCGAGCGGCGCGAGCGCGCGGGCGACATCGAGTTCGTCAGCCGTGTCGATCTCGATCGCGAACGGCGCGGGCACGCGCGCGATCGCGGTGCGGCCGAAGAACCGGTGCCGTGATACGCGGAATCCGGCAGCGCGGAACACATAGAACGCGCCGGTTTCGACGAAGAGCGGATCGCGGTCCTGTCGGCGCGGTCGATGGTCGCGGTCGTGTCCGACCGCGCGCGCCTCGCCGCCGTCATCGGCCCACGCGAACTCGTACGACTCGCGCGCGGCGAAGACGCTGTCAGCTGCCCCCGAGCGAACGCGACCGATGGCGTCTGAGAGTGCACCGGACGGGATGAACGGGCTCGTCGCCTGCAGAAACGCGACCAGGTCGACGCTCAGGCCTCGCTCGGTGAGCTCATCCAGCGCGTGCAGCACGGCGTCTTCCGAGGTCGCGGTGTCGTCTGCGAGCGCTGCGGGGCGCCAGACGACCTCCGCACCCGATTCCTCGGCAATTCCCGCGATCTCCCCGTCGTCCGTCGAGACGACGACGCGATCGACCTCCGGTGTCTGACGGGCGGCGCGCACCGCGCGCGCGACGAGGGGGATCCCGCCGACCCGCAGGACGTTCTTGCGCGGCACGCCCTTGGATCCGCCGCGCGCAGGGATGATCGCGACTGTCTCGCCCGTCATGCGGATACTTCTTCTCCCGCGGTGTTCGTCGCGCGTTCGGTCACGACGGATCCCGTGCCGCTCAGCACCCGCCGGAGCGTCACCGCGGCGCTCGAGGTGAGCATCACGACTTCTCGGGCGCGCCCATCGGCGAGCACGAGCTCGATGGGGAGGCCCGTGTGGATGACGTCGATGCCGTCCAGGCGCCCGACAGGTCCGAGCGTAGACGCGTCCTCGCGCCGATGCGGCAGATAGGCGACGACCGCCCCGCGAGATTCCGTGCGCACCCAGGAGACGTATTCCACCGCGGACATATGTCCGTCGGCGACGCGTGCGCTGCCTAGGACCACGCGCGCGTGCGGGATGTCCGTGCGAAGCCCCGCGCTCGGCTTCGTCTGCCGCAGCCATTCGAAGCCGTGCCGTGAGACCGCTGGGCCGAGATCGCGCAGCGCGCGCTCTCGGCGGTCGCCGAGGGGGAACGCCGTGAACACTTCGGCTCGGCCCGCGGCCGCTCTCAGGCGAACGGTATCGAGCGCGAGTGGGGCGAGCCGCCTCGCTATTCCGCGCTCCGCGACGCCGGGCCGGGAGTATGCGCGCGATCCGGTGAGCGCGTCGACGAACGCGATCGCGTTCAGGCCGTCGTCGAGGAACGTGAGCGTCTTCGGGCGCAGCAGCGCCGCGGCGAGACGGAACTGACCCGAGAATCCGTCGCCGATGAGCCAATGATCGTGCGACGCGAGCATGCGCCACGGAACGCCGTAATAACCAGCCTGCGTGCCGAACATCGCGCCGCGCGCCGTGAGTTCGGCGGCGGTCTGCTCGACCTGGGCAGACAGGCGCGCGGCCAGGTCGACCCGCGATCCGCGAGCAGCCGCCCACTCCGCAGCGCCGATGAGCTGAAGCGGCGACTCCACCCATGCGAGGGGCGACGACATGCGTACTCCCGGTGGTCGGCGGAGGCTCATGCGAGCCGTTTCCGTCACTGTGCGCGACGCCGGTGAACGGCACCGTCGCTTCATGTGACGCGCTGCTGAATCGTCGGTGAACCGATGCGAACGCACTGACGACTGCGGCGCCGCCCTCGCGGCCCCGCCGCGCGGGCAGGCGCCGGAGGAGCACCGCCGATTACGGTAGGAGCATGAGGATCGTGACGGCGGTGCGAGCGCAGCGGCGCTCTCCCCTGCTGCAGGTGATCAAGTCGGTTGTGGCGACCGTCACGGCGTGGCTGCTCTCCGTGCTGCTGATTCCGAGCGGCCCGCCGCCCGTGTTCGCGGCGATCGCAGCACTGCTCGTCGTGCAGCCGAGCCTGAACCAGTCGTTCATGAAGGGAGTCGAGCGCTCGTTCGGCGTGCTCATCGGCGTCGTGATCGCGTCGCTGCTGGGGATCGTGCTCGGCTCCGCATCGTGGGTCATCCTCGTCGCCGTCGCCGTCGCACTGCTCGGCGCGTGGGCCTTCAAGATGACGCCGGGCACCACGAACCAGGTCGGCATCAGCGCGCTGCTCGTGCTCGCGCTCGGCGCCGCGACGCCGGATTACGCGCTCATGCGCGTCGTCGAGACGGCCCTCGGCGCCATGATCGGATTCGTCGTGAACCTCGCCCTCGTTCCCCCGGTCGCCGTCGCGCCGGCGCACGCGAGGCTCGACGCGCTCGGCGACGAGGTGGCCGCGACGATGGAGCGCCTGGCCGCGGCACTCGAGTCGCCCCAGAGCTACGCCCAGCGCGAGGAACTGCTGCTCACCGCGCGGCTAATGCGCCCCATGCGCGACCAGGCACAGGCCGCGATCGACGAAGCCGCAGACTCCCTCGCTCTGAACCCACGCAGCCGCCGTCATCGGGGTGAGCTCGACGAGGTGAGAGAGCTGCTCGATCGGCTGTCCCCCGTCGTCACCCAGGTGCTCGGCATGACGCGGGCCTTCTACGACCGATACGACGACGAGCTGAGCCGCGAGTCGGCCGCGATCGGCATCGCGGAACAGCTGCGGCGAGCCGCCCACGATGTGCGGCTCGCCCTGCGGCGCACGGGAACCGCCGGCGCGCCGCCCGTCACCACGACGCTCCCGGCGCTGACGAAGCCGTACACAGTGGTCGCCCCGACGGGCGACCACTGGATCCTCATCGGCGCACTGCTCGAAGACCTACGCCGTATCCACGACGAGGTCGCGGCCGACGAGCGCTCGCGCGACGCGTAGCGCGCCGTGCGAGCCGAGCCGGTAGCGGCATGACGAAGACCGCCTGCCTCTCGCAGGCCGGTCAGTGCCGTCGCACGCGACGCAGTCGGTGGAGGACTCCGTGTACGGTGGGCGCCGCACGATGCGAGAGGCCGCGGGCCGCCGACGCGACGCGCTGCGAGGCGCCGCGCGCCCACGGCATCAGGCGGTCCGTGACGGCCGCGATCCGCGCGTGGAGCTGCCGCTGTTTCTCGGCGTGCGCCGCCGTCGCCTGCTCGTCGTTCAGTCTGTTGAGGATCACACCCGTGCGCGCGCCCCATCCGAGCATCAGCAGCACGGCGAGCAGGAACCAGCCGTAGCGTCCGGTGATCTCAGCAGCGATCGTCGCGATTCCCATGGCGGCCACGAGGACGAAGCCCCACACGGTCCGCTGGATGCCGAAGGTGAAATGCACGTGCTGCACGAGCCCGACGCGCGGAGCGATGACCTTCGCGGCGACGAGCGGGCACCACAGGAGCCCGGCCGCGACGCCGAGTCGGATCGCATCCGCGACCCGCATGTCCATCCCCACGGCGTCTGCGATGAGCGGAGCGAGGCCCACGAACGAGGACAAGACGCCGAGCATCGCGGTCACCGCGAACGTGACGACGAGCCCCACGGCCGCGATACCGCGCACGGTATCCGCGCCCACCGCGGTTTCGGTCCCGACTCGTCCATCGGCACCGGTCTCCGCGAGTGCCCCAGTGGATTCTTCCAACGCACTGCCCTTCAGCGTCCGACACCGCTCAGCGCAACGTACTGGTGCCGTCGCGTCGTGTGTTCTGAGCTCCAAGATAACGAGCACTCGCGCGTTCGCGCGGCAAGCGGAGGTAACGATTCGGATGCATCCGACACATCGTCGCGCGCATGACAAAAGCCCCTGGAGAACCAGGGGCTTTTGTGGACCCAGGGGGACTCGAACCCCCGACCCCCTGCATGCCATGCAGGTGCGCTACCAGCTGCGCCATGGGCCCGTATGAGACTGCTTCGCCCTCGCGGGCAACTCATACAGCTTACATCGCCGCCGGGGATCAGGCGAAATCGACCGTGTCCGACGGGCGTGTCGGCAGGTCGATGGCGACCGCAGGGCAGTCCTTCCAGAGGCGCTCGAGCGCGTAGTACTCGCGCTCCTCGCGGTGGAAGATGTGCACGATGAGGTCGCCGAAATCGCACAGCACCCACCGTCCGCCGGCCTTGCCCTCACGGCGCAGCAGCTTGTGGCCCGACTCGAGCAGGGCGCGCTCGATCTCGTCGGAGATCGCGCTCACCGCACGTTCGGAGCGCCCCGAGGCGATGAGGAAGATGTCTGCGAGCGGCATGGGTTCGGAGACGTCGAGCGCGACGAGCTCCTCGGCTCCCAGCTTGTCGGCCGCGGCCGCCGCTGTCTGCAGCATGTCGATTGACGAAGGGTTCACTGGTTGAAGACTCCCGTGAAGTAGAGGGCGATAAGAGCTCCGATCGCCAGGATTCCGAGGCCGCCGGCAGTGATGCCGAGTGCCATCAGCAGGCTGCGCCCCTTCTCCGGCGCGGGCGGACGGATGACGTCGTGAGCGGCCTTCTGCGTCGAGATGGCGGCAGAAGCGGCGATGGGCGTGGGCGAAGAGCTCGGCGGCAGCTCGCCGTCGAGGAGCACAGCGTCGATGTCGCGACCATCGGTGGTACCGCGAGCCGCTCCCGTGGAACCGATGCCGTCAGCGAGGCGGTGCGAACTCGTCATGATGATCGAACTCGGCGACGTCGTCGCACGGCGCTCCAGGATGTCTTCGAATGTGGCCTTCTCGTCAGGGGCCCAGGTCGACTCCCCTACTCCGGCGCCGAACACCGGGCTCAGAGCGGGGATGACGGTCGTAGTCGGCTCGTCCTCGGAGGCAGGCGGCTGCTGGACGCTCGCGTCTGCCGCGGCTCCCTCATCAGCGGTCTCGGTGCGCACTTCGGTGATGACGTTGATCGCCACGCCCGGATCCGCGGGGACGTCGCCCTCGGCGTCCCCCGCCTCGACGATCGGCATCTCGTTCGTCCGCAGGCGGCGCAGCTCGCGGCGCGTGAGCGGCGGCTGATCGGATCCGGCATGCGCCGACGTCGCCACGACGTTCGGCCCGTGGGCCGCGGGCCTCTCGGTGGGAGCGTCCGAGGCGGGCGCATCGGTCTCCGCCTCGCTCGCTGCGGTCTCGGAATCGAGCTCGCCGTCGGCGACAGCATCGGGCTCGGGCGCGGTCTCGGGTGCGTCGATTGCTCGGGCGCGCAGCTCACGCAGCTCGCGCCGCGTCAGCGGACGATTCTCCTGCTCGCCGGAAGTGCTCATGCCTTGCTCCGATAGAGATGATGTTTGGCGATGTACTGAACGACGCCGTCGGGCACGAGGTACCAGACCGGCAATCCGCGCTCTACGCGCTCACGGCAATCCGTCGAGGAGATCGCGAGTGCGGGGATCTCGAGCCGGCTGACCCGGTCGCTCGGCAGGTCGTCGATGTCTAGGGTATGCCCCGGGCGCGACACTGCAACGAAATGTGCGAGATCCCACAGCTCATCATGATCTCGCCACCCGACGATCTGCGCGATCGCGTCGGCTCCCGTGATGAAGAACAGCTCCGCACCCGGCCGCTCCCGATGCAGGTCGCGCAGCGTGTCGACCGTGTAGGTCGCCCCCGTGCGGTCGATGTCGACGCGGCTGACCGTGAAGTCGGGGTTCGAAGCGGTCGCGATGACGGTCATCTCGTAGCGCTCCTGCGCCGCCGAGACGTCGGGCTTGTGCCACGGCTGGCCCGTCGGCACGAAGATGACCTCGTCGAGGTCGAAACTCGTCGCTGCTTCGCTCGCGGCCACCAGGTGGCCGTGATGGATGGGGTCGAAAGTGCCGCCCATCACCCCGATGCGAGCGCGCCCGGACGAGTCGGTCACGCGCTCAGTGCGTGGTCTCGTCGTTGTGCTCTGCCGGGTCGGCGTGGCGGTGCGCCACGTTCTTGTACGACACCGTCACGAGCGCGAGCACACCGAAGATCGCAACGGCGACGAACGCGAAGGGCAACGTCTCGAGCATCACGTTGCCGTGGTGCTCGGCTTCAGCCGCAAGAGAGACGATCGAGGCGGCGAGGTGCATCCTGACTCCGTTCGAAGAAAAATCTGTCGGTGCCCTCCAGCCTATCGTGAAGGGGCTGTGAGCATCGCTACGCGCGCACCTGTCCCGATCCGCGCCCGATCCACTTCGTACTGGTCAGCTCCGGCAGCCCCATCGGTCCGCGCGCATGGAGCTTCTGCGTCGAGATCCCGACCTCGGCACCGAAACCGTACTCGCCGCCATCGGTGAAGCGCGTCGATGCGTTGACGTACACCGCCGCCGAGTCGACCTCGGCGAGGAACCGCTCGGCGCTGGCGAGGTCGCTCGTCACGATCGTCTCGGTGTGGTGCGTGCTGTAGCGGGCGATGTGATCGATCGCGTCGTCGAGCGTGTCGACCACGCGCATCGCAATGTCGAGCGTCAGGTACTCGGTCGCCCAGTCGTGCTCGGTCGCCGGCACGACCCCGTCTGCGAGGGCCTGCACGGCCTCGTCTCCGTGAACCGTGACGCCCTCCGCCTGCAGCGCCGCCACCACGCCGGGGACCAGCCGTTCGGCCGCTTCGCGGACCACCAGCACGCTCTCGGCCGAGTTGCACACGCTCGGGCGGTGCGTCTTCGAGTTGACCGTGATCTCACGCGCCATCTCGTCCGGTGCGCTCGCATCGAGCACGACGTGCACATTGCCGGCGCCGGTCTCGATCACGGGCACCGTGGAGTTCGTGACGACCGTCTCGATCAGGTTCGCGGATCCGCGGGGCACGAGCACGTCGATGAGTCCGCGCGCCGTCATCATCGCGTTCGCACCGTCGCGGCCGAACTCGTCGACCGTCTGTATCGCCTCCGCGTCGATGCCGCACGAGGTCAGGGCGTCGCGCATGATCGCGACGAGCGCCGTGTTCGATGCGATCGCCGCGCTGCCGCCGCGCAGCACCACCGCGTTCCCCGAGCGCAGAGCGAGGGCCGCGATATCGACCGTGACGTTCGGGCGCGCCTCGTAGATCGCGCCCACGACGCCGAACGGCACGCGCACCTGTTCGAGCCGCAGGCCGTTCGGAAGCCGCTCGCCGCGCACCACCTGGCCCACCGGGTCCGGCAGGGACGCGACCGCGCGCGTCGCGTCTGCTAGCGCCGCCACGCGCTCGGTCGTGAGGGCGAGCCGGTCGAGTAGCGAGTCGCCGATTCCGTTCGCCCGGCCGCGCTCGAGGTCGTCGGCGTTCGCCGCCACGACGCGGGATGATTCGGAGATGAGTCGATCGGCGATCGCCTCGAGCACGTCGGCCTTCTGGCCGCTCGTGAGCCGTGCGATCTCGCGCGCGGCGCTCTTCGCGCGAGCGAAGCGGATCTCGGGGGTCTCGGCCGTCATGTGGTCACCTCGTGGTCGTCGTCGCCCAGGATCACCGACAGCGTGTCGGTCTTGGGTTCGCTCGTCTCGGCCGGCGCGAACCACGTTCCGACCGGTCGGCCCGCGAGCGCGTCGGCGATGTTGTCCGCGCTCGTCACGAGCGCTCCCACACCATTATCCTGCGCCAGACGGGCGGCGGTCGCCTTCGTGGCCGCTCCCCCGGTTCCGACGCTGTTGACGACCTTGTCGCCGAACTCGAACTGCCGCAGGTCGTCGTCGGGGCCGATCGTGTCGATCGGGCGTGCGCCCTCGCGGTCCGGGGGCGCCGTGTACAGCGCCTCGATGTCGCTGAGCAGCACGAGCGCGTCGGCTTTCAGCAGGTGAGCCACGAGCGCCGACAGCCGATCGTTGTCGCCGAAGCGGATCTCGTGCGTCGCGACCGTGTCGTTCTCATTGACGATCGGCAGCACGCCGAGCGTCAACAGCCGGTCGAGCGCCCGGCGCGCGTTGCTGCGCGGCGTCGCGTTCTGCATGTCGCTGAGCGTCAGCAGCACCTGACCGGCGAACACGTCGAAGCGCGCGAGACTCGATTGCCATCGCCACAGCAGAACGTTCTGCCCCACAGCCGCCGCAGCCTGCTGCGTCGCGAGGTCGGTCGGTCGGCCCGCGCTGAAGTCCATCAGCGACAGAGCGGTCGCGATGGCGCCGGACGAAACGAGCACGACCTCCTGACCGCGATCACGCGCCGCCACGATCGCGTCGACGAGCATGTCGATGCGCCATTCCGCCGCGCCGCTGATCGACGACGAACCGACCTTGACCACGATACGGCGGGCCGACGGGATGTCGCCCCGCGCATACGCGGTCACTCGGTCACGTCCGGGTTCTCGGCCTCCGACGCGCTGCCCGCGAGGCGGCGCTCTTCCTCGAGCGCACGCTCAATCGTACGAGCATCCTGGCGGGCCTTGTATGCCTCGCGCCGCTCGTTGGTCGTACGGCGATGGTTGCCGTCGAGTCGCGGATCCGTGCCGCGCGGCGCCTGCGTGAGCTCGGCAGCGGAGCTGATGGCCGGATCCCAGTCGAAGACGATGCCGTCGCCCTCGCCGATCACCACGGCCGCGCCCGGCGTCGCGCCCGCGCGCACCAGCGCGTTCTCGATGCCGAGCTTCTCGAGCCGGTCGGCGAGATACCCGACGGCCTCTTCGTTCTTGAAGTCAGTCTGCTGCACCCACCGCTCGGGCTTGGCGCCCAGGATGCGGAACAACGGCCCGTACGAGCCATCCTCGAACCTGACGGTGAAGTCACGCTCCGACCGCTTCGGCCGGATCACGACGCGTTCGGCAGGCGCGGTCTCGGGGAGCCGCGCGCGCTCTTCTGCGACGAGCTCGGCCAGCGCGAACGTCAGCTCGCGCAGCCCTCGGTGCGCCACGGCCGAGACCTCGAACACGCGGTAGCCGAGGGCCTCGATGTCGCCGCGCACGAATTCGGCGAGCTCCTCGGCCTCGGGCACGTCGATCTTGTTCAGCACCACGATCTGCGGACGTTCGGTCAGCGGCGTCTGCCCCTCGGGGACCGGGTAGTTCGCGAGCTCCGAGCGGATCACTTCGAGGTCGCTCAGCGGATCGCGTCCCGGTTCGAGCGTCGCACAGTCGAGCACGTGCACGAGCGCCGTGCAGCGCTCGACGTGCCGCAAGAACTCGAGCCCGAGCCCGCGCCCCTCGCTCGCGCCCTCGATGAGGCCCGGCACATCGGCGACGGTGTATCGCACGTCTCCGGCCTGCACGACGCCGAGGTTCGGGTGCAGCGTCGTGAACGGGTAATCGGCGATCTTCGGGCGTGCAGCAGAGATCGCGGCGATGAGGCTGGACTTTCCGGCGGACGGATACCCCACGAGAGCGATGTCGGCGAGCGTCTTCAGCTCGAGAACGAGCCGGCCCTCCCAGCCCGGAGTTCCGAGCAGTGCGAAGCCGGGCGCCTTGCGCTTCGGTGAGGAGAGCGCGGCGTTGCCGAGCCCGCCGAGGCCGCCCTGTGCGGCGACGTACGTCATGCCGGGCTCGACGAGGTCGACGATGACCTCGCCGTCGGGCCTCTTCACGACCGTGCCGACCGGAACGGGCAGCTCGAGCGTCTCGCCGTGCGCGCCCGAGCGCAGGTCGCCCATGCCGAACCCGCCGTTCTCCGACTTGCGGTGCGGCAGGTGGTGGTAGGGCAGCAGCGTGGTGGTCTGCGGATCCGCGACGAGCACGATGTCGCCGCCGTTGCCGCCGTTCGCGCCGTCCGGTCCCGCCAGAGGCTTGAACTTCTCGCGGCGCACGGACACGCAGCCGTTGCCGCCGCTGCCCGCCTTCAGGTGCAGGGTGACCTCGTCGACGAACGTGACCATGTGGTGCCTCTTCGTTGCTTGTTGTTCCTACGCGAGAACGGGGCGGGCCTCAGCCCGCCCCGTTCCGGATGCAGATCGCTCGCTGCGACCGAGAATCACTCGGCAGCGGCCACCACGTTGACGACCTTGCGGCCGCCCTTGGATCCGAACTCCACGGCGCCCGCCGCGAGAGCGAACAGCGTGTCGTCTCCGCCACGTCCGACGTTCGAGCCGGGGTGGAAGTGCGTGCCGCGCTGACGGACGAGGATCTCGCCCGCGTTGACATCCTGACCGCCGAACCGCTTCACGCCGAGGCGCTGGGCATTCGAATCGCGGCCGTTCCGGGTGGAGCTGACGCCCTTCTTACTTGCCATCTCGTGTCCTCTTCCTGGCGCTTACTTGATGCCGGTGATCTTGACGCGCGTGAGCTCCTGGCGGTGGCCCTGACGCTTCTTGTAACCGGTCTTGTTCTTGTACTTCTGGATGACGATCTTCGGACCGCGCAGGTCGCTGACGACCTCAGCCGTGACCGTGACCTTCGACAGCGCGTCGGCACCGGTCGTCACGTTGTCGCCGTCGACGAAGAGGACGGCGGGCAGCTCGATCGACTCGCCCTCGGCAGCCTGAACACGGTCGAGGGTGATGACCGTTCCGACCTCAACCTTCTCCTGCCGGCCACCGGCGCGAACAACTGCGTAAACCACGTTGATACCTGTTTCATTGGGGACGATCTCGCGATCATCCGAGTCTCACGGGAAATCTGGGGCGTCCTTCCCTGAGGGAAACAGGGCGGGGCGCTGACCTTCTCACCGCACTGGTTGTGCGGGATGCGTCCGTATGGTGTGAGCCGCGCCGCCAGTGGGAGAGCGCGCGACCGAAGACGCACCAGCGGTTAACTCTACCGGAAGAAACCTGAATGCACGCAATCATCGCGGCGGCGAGTCGCGCATAGGGTTATCCGCATGACGATCCTCGTCGACACCGCGATGTGGCCGGCCCACGGACGCCGCTGGGCGCATCTCGTGAGCGACCACGACCTCACCGAGCTGCACGAGTTCGCCGCCCGCTGCGGCATCCCCCGTCGCGCGTTCGACCTCGATCACTACGACGTTCCCGCCGAACGGATCGACGACCTGGTCGCGGCGGGAGCGCGGCGCGTCACCGCAGGCGAGCTCACGCGCGCCCTGATCGCGTCAGGGCTGCGCGTGCGCGCGAAAGACCGCTAGAGCCCGTCAGCTCTCGTCGGTCGTCGGAGTCACCTTGACGGCGGTCCCCTGCAGAGCCGCGGTCGAGACGCGGCGACGCGAGCGGCCCTGTCCCGGAGCCTTCGGCTCGGGCAGCGCGCTCAACACGGAATCGAGCAGATCGTTCGTCGGGGCGGATCCGACCGCGGTCTTGCTGCCGGAATCGTTCGCGCGGCGCCGGCGCGGCTTGCGCGCCCGCTCGTCGGATCCCTCCGACGCCCCCTCAGCACCGCGCGGCCCCTCGGGCAGCACGGTGGCGAGCTGGTCGAGCGACGACGGCAGAGCTGCCGGGGCCTTCGCCGGCTGTGACGCAGCGGCGTCGTGCTCGAGCCCGGCGATCGTCGAGGCCGCGATCTTCGCCAAAGCGTTCTTCGCGCTCTCGGTGTTGACGGGGGTGCCGTGATCCTCGGGCTCGGGCGCACGCTCGGCCTTCTGGGACCGCGAGCGACCGGCGCCGTTCGACGAACCGCGCGAGCGGCGCCCCGACGACGAAGACGAGGACGAGGACGTGCGGTGCTTCGCCACGGGGTCGTGGTGCACGATCACGCCGCGACCGGCGCAGACCTCGCAGGGCTCGCTGAACGTCTCGAGAAGTCCGAGACCGATCTTCTTGCGCGTCATCTGCACGAGACCGAGCGAGGTGACCTCGGCCACCTGGTGCTTCGTGCGGTCGCGGCTCAGGCACTCGATGAGGCGGCGCAGCACGAGGTCGCGGTTCGACTCGAGCACCATGTCGATGAAGTCGACGACGATGATGCCGCCGATGTCGCGCAGGCGCAGCTGGCGCACGATCTCCTCGGCGGCCTCGAGGTTGTTCTTCGTCACCGTCTCTTCGAGGTTTCCGCCGGATCCGACGAACTTGCCCGTGTTGACGTCGACCACCGTCATCGCCTCGGTGCGGTCGATGACGAGCGAGCCGCCGGACGGCAGCCAGACCTTGCGGTCGAGCGCCTTCTCGATCTGCTCCGTGATGCGGTACTCGTCGAACGGATCGGTGTCGCCTTCGTACGATTCCACGCGCTCGAGCAGGTCGGGTGCCACCGATTCGAGGTAGCTCGTGATCGTCCGGTGAGATTCGGAACCCTGGATGATCATCTTCTGGAAGTCTTCGTTGAAGACGTCGCGCACGATCTTCACGAGGAGGTCGGGCTCGCTGTGCAGCTGCTTGGGGGCCGCGCCCTTCTCGACCTGCTGCTGGATGTGCTCCCACTGCTGCGCGAGGTGGGTGACATCTCGCGTGAGCTGCTCTTCCGTGGCCCCTTCGGCGGCGGTGCGCACGATGACGCCCGCGTGCTCGGGAAGCACCTTCTTGAGGATCTTCTTGAGCCTGGCGCGCTCGGTATCGGGGAGCTTGCGCGAGATGCCGTTCATGGATCCACCGGGCACGTACACGAGGTAGCGGCCCGGCAGCGAGACCTGGCTGGTCAGACGCGCACCCTTGTGTCCCACCGGATCCTTCGTGACCTGCACGAGGACCTTGTCGCCTGGCTTCAGCGCGAGCTCGATGCGGCGCGGCTGGTTGCCCGTCTCTACGGCGTCCCAGTCGACCTCGCCCGAGTACAGCACAGCGTTGCGGCCGCGGCCGATGTCGACGAATGCGGCCTCCATCGACGGCAGCACGTTCTGCACGCGGCCGAGATAGACGTTGCCGATCAGCGAGGCCTCCTGCGCGCGGGCGACGTAGTGCTCAACGAGCACGCCGTCCTCGAGCACGCCGATCTGCGTGCGGCTCTGCTTCGAGCGCACGATCATCTGCCGGTCGACCGACTCGCGGCGCGCGAGGAACTCGGCTTCGGTGACGACCGAGCGGCGTCGGCCCGCATCGCGCCCGTCGCGGCGGCGCTGCTTCTTCGCCTCGAGGCGAGTGGAGCCCTTGATGCGCTGCGGCTCGGTGACGACCTCGGCCACGCGCGCACGGCTGCGCGGTTCCCGGGCCGCGTCGTGATCGCGATCGCCGTTCGACGGTCGGTCGCTGCCACGGCGGCGACGACGACGGGACGAGCGGTTGCCTTCTGCGTGCCGTTCGTCGTCGTCGCCATCGTCGTCGTAGAACGCCGGCATCGGCGGCAGCAGCCGCACGTCGGGCGCATAGAAGTTCAGCACCGTCGAGACGCGCGAGACGAAGTTCTCATCGATCAGTCCGAGGCCGACGGCTGTCGGGATCTCGGGCTTCTCGTCGCCCGAAGGGGCCGATTCGGCCGGCTCGATATGCGGCTCGTCGGAACGGACCTCGTCGTGCGGTGCACTGGTTGCGTTGTTGTTGTCTTCGGCCATCTCTGGCGAACTCCCTGCACAAGCGGTTTCTCGCCCGTGAAAATCGTGCTGCCTGTCATGTAGCGAGGCAGCTTCTCATTGATCAGCGGCAGATCTCGGGGACTCATGCCGCGCGGAGCATCCATTGCTCCGAAGTCTTCTGGGCCCATTATCGCATCATCCGCTCTCGATCACGCATCCATCTGTCGCAGAACGACTCCGGCGCGTCGCTCACAGCGAAGCGGTGCAAGACTGTATTCATGACAGTCGCGACGACGAAACGGCCCACAGCCCTCGCCATCTGGCTCATCTTCGCCGGTGTCATCGGCGTCATCGCGGCGTTCACACTGACGATGGACGACATCCGCAGCATGCAGGATGACGACTTCGTTCCGGCCTGCAACTTCTCGCCGATCTTCCAATGCTCGGCGAACCTCGACTCGTGGCAGGGCTCGGCATTCGGCTTCCCGAACCCGCTCATCGGGCTCGTGTGCTGGATGGCGCCCATCGTGGTCGGCATGGCGATCCTCGCCGGAGCGCGGTTCTCGAAGTGGTTCTGGGCGCTCTACGCGCTCGGTCACACGTTCGCGTTCGGCTTCGTGTGCTGGCTCAGCTTCCAGAGCATCTTCCGCATCGGCACACTGTGCCCGTGGTGCATGGTCACGTGGGCCGTCACGATCCCCTCGTTCTACGCCGTGCTGCTGCACGCCGTTCGCATCGGGGCGATCCCGCTCGGACGCGGCGGCCGCAAGCTCGCCGACACGCTGATGGGCTGGCTGCCCCTGCTGGTAACCGCCTCATTCCTCGTCATCGCGATCGCGGCCTTGATCCGCTTGGATCTGTTCACCTCGCTCCTCGGCTGAGTACGCATACGGAGAAGGG
>Ga0308157_10000806_pt1 | contig 84545 bp, 81 predicted proteins | sample PhyBR1_FD_201035 | JGI IMG/M metagenome (GOLD analysis project Ga0308157, IMG submission 201035) | Phyllosphere microbial communities from UC Gill Tract Community Farm, Albany, California, United States - DLSLB.R1 | ecosystem: Host-associated > Plants > Phyllosphere > Unclassified | place: USA...
CGCGACACGGACGGGCACTCAAGATCGATAATTCTGGTCGTGCGCTGGGGCGAAGGCGGCAGGAAAAAAGCGTGGAACTTTGTGATGCACTGATCGATCTGTTGTCCGCATATTTTTCTGTGAGCGGCGCAGAACTGCGCTCGCCCTTGCGGTGCAGACGAGAGGTGGCGCAAGTCCGGCAGTTGGGGATGTACCTTGCCCATACCTCGTTCGGAATGGTGATGAGCGAAGTTGCGGTCGGGTTTGCACGGGATCGTACCACAGTCATGTATGCCTGCCATCTGGTCGAGGACAGGCGTGATGATGAAGGTTACAATGCTATTGTTTCCACGCTGGAAAAGGTAGTCAGTTTGGGATTCTCGGCTTGGAGAATGGCGGCATGAGTGAAGTGTTTTCAACCTCCGAAGCAAGAATCCTTCGCTTTTTGAAGCAAGGTGGATGTGATGTTCAGGACTCTGTACGTGATACGCACGTCCTGCTTGTGGGAGAACAGGGTACGATCGCTGCAACGCGTGTGGAACTCGAGGCGATGCAGAAGCGTGGCATCCTAAAGTGCGAAGGGCAACGCTTGGTGATCTCTGGGGCTACCCGTAGGACAGCGAGTAAAAGCTTAAAAACTGCGCGCAAGACAGAGACCGTCGAATTTGAACATGGGGAGAGGATTGAAATCAATCCGTCTGAATCCCCTTTGGCTAAGCTCTATCGTCTCCGCAATAGCGATGGCGAGACTTTCATTTCTGACGATGAGTTTCGGGCAGGCGAACGGTTGCGCTCCGATTTTACCCGCGGCTCCATGATGCCATCGATTTCGGCTCGATGGGATGTCGGCATTAGCAACTCAACGCGGTCGGGCTCAGGCGGAATGGCCGAACTCACCGATATTGCGCTTGCAAGTCGGATGCGGGTAGAGCGCGCATTGGAAGCAGTTGGACCTGAATTAAGCGGCGTCCTGATCGATGTGTGTTGTTTTCTCAAAGGTCTTGAGACTGTCGAGCGCGAACGTCAATGGCCGGTGAGGTCAGGAAAAATGCTGCTCAAGATGGGGCTTGCAATGCTGCATAGACATTACAATCCGCAAGGAAAAGAGCGTCAATCTCCCACGGTTCTGCATTGGGGAGCGAGTGATTATCGACCAACTGCCCATCCTGGCCAGGGTTGAATCGGAACGCATCCCGAAAAGTGTGAAACGGTTTTCGGATAAGATGCGCGGATTGACTGCATTGACCTGACCGAAAGTTTAAATAAAAAGCAGTCAAATACGGGGGTGAGAATGCAAAGCAGTCGGCAAAATCTGGAACGAGTTCTGTCAAAGCTGGAGGCGCGTGCGGGCGACGAACAGGTGTTCGGCACGGTCTATGCGAATGAAGCACGTGCTGAGGCCGATGCTTCAGACAAACGCCTGCAAGAAGGGTGCTCGCGCGGTCCACTCGATGGTCGAATTGTTTCGATCAAGGATTTGTTCGATGTGAAAGGGGAGCCGACATTAGCGGGTTCCGTCATTCGCACATCGGCTTTGCATGCGCAGTGCGATGCAGTCGTCGTGCAGAGATTGAAAGATGCTGGCGCCGTCATTGTCGGCAAAACGCATATGACCGAATTTGCATTTACTGCGGTTGGATTAAACCCGCATTACGGCGTGCCGGGTAATGCGATTGATTCAAATAGAGTCCCCGGCGGCTCCTCCTCAGGAGCTGCGGTTTCTGGAGCTGAAGGCACCAGCGAGATTGCCATCGGTTCCGATACAGGAGGCTCCATTCGCATCCCTGCGGCTCTGAATGGCTTGGTCGGTTTTAAGCCGACCGCGCGCCGCATTCCCTTGGATGGTGCTTTTCCGCTCACGCCCGCTCTTGATTCAATCGGACCTTTGGCAAAGACTGTTGCCGACTGCATTCTTGCAGATGCTGTAATGGCTGGTGAAGCGCCCATTCTGCCAGAGGCAGCATCATTAAGCGGTCTGACTATAGGATTGCCAAAAGGGCTACTTTTGTCAGAGTTGGTGCCGGAGGTGGCGGCTGCGTTCGATTCCGCAATTTCAGTTCTGGTTGCAGCTGGTCTGCCGATCGTTGAACTGGAATTGGATGATCTCATTCTTCAACTACGCGATGCGACGCGCATCGGTTCGATCGTTGGCATCGCGGCCAGTCGTATTCATGCCGAAACATGGCTCAAAGACCCAGATGCGAATGTCGATGACAGGGTAAAGCATACGCTTGCAAAGCGGTTGAACGTCTCCGATGAGGACTTCACGGCGTTGATGCATACGAGAACAAGGCTCGTATCTGAAGTGGATCAGCGGCTCGCTGGTATCGATTTTTTTGTGACGCCGACAACGCCGATTGTCGCGCCCACAATTGCATCGGTCAGCGAGGATGCTGCGGAATATGATCGCGTTGAGGGGCTTTTGTTGCGAAATACGCAAATTGCCAATCAGTTCGATCTTTGTAGCATAACACTACCCCTACCAGTTACGGGAATGCCGGTCGGTCTGATGATGACAGCACGCAATGGAACCGACAGGCAGTTGTTGTCCGCAGCACTTTTAGTAGAGCAGTTGCTAAAGCATGTCGCAGTTAAATGAACCCATTTGAGCGCGACATGCTCTACAGCATAATTCCTTAAACTTGAATCAGTTTAAGGTAAAATTATGCTGTAAACATAAAGTGTTAGAGCGACCTTTGTGTGCCCAAGGGCGCGCACGGCGCTCTAGGCTGAAACTTTCAGCGCTTCGGCATCACGACGGATACGCGCAACCATGGAACGCAGACCATTTGAGCGCTGCGGTGTGAGGTGCTCATCAAGCCCGAGTTTTTTGAGGACTTCTTCTGGATCAGACGAAACGATTTCTGAGGCCTTACGGCCCGAATAGAAAGCCAGCACGATAGCGACCAGACCCCGCACGATATGTGCATCGGAATCACCAAGAAATTCGATAACCGGATCGTTGCCTTCATGCGGAATGGTTTTGAGCCACACCTGGCTGACGCAGCCCTGCACTTTGTGCGCTGCATCGCGGGCGTCGTCTGGATAGGCTGGTAATTCCTTACCCAGATCAATCACATAACGATAGCGGTCTTCCCAATCGTCGAGAAATTCGAAGTCGGAGATGATGCTGTCGATGGTGGTAGTCATGATACTTGCCCGAAATCCATTTGGTATATGCGGCCTATATAGTGATAAAAGCCGCAAACGTCACGGAAAACCGTTGGTCTTTGTGGGAATTGCGCCGGTTGGATAATGCGTAAGAATAGATAGTTAGAGCGGTTCCGACGATTCGATCTTAGCTGGAACCGCTTTAAGCGTGCGCAGTGCCACTGAACGCGGCGTGGGAATCGGAACAACGTGTGATGGGCTTTGTGTCGGCTCCGCTGGCAGCTCGTTCTTTGCGATAATAGGCTCATCCGGTAGAGGCGCTTGTTGTTTCGCGCCGAAACGATCACTCAGATATTCGAGTATGCCGCCACTACGTTCGAGCATTCCGCTTGCGGCGTTCGAAAGGATTGATGTTCCGTTTTCACAGAATGATGGGTTGTTTACGCAGAGCTTGCCGATTTCCAATGCTGTTTTGCCATTGGCCAATAGCTGATCAACAGAGTCGGGCTCGCCTTTGGCCTGAACTGGAGCCTTTTGAGGTGGTGTTTCTTCGTCCGCAGGAAAGAAGTGCGGCATTACCATGAATGCCAGCGACAGCCAGATTACGGATTTGATGAGAAAACGGATCATTACGCTCGAGGGTTGTTGGCCGGGATTGGTGGGATCATTGTCTTCTCAATTTGAAAAGATTCCGTAACCAAGTCGTTAGAGCATAATTCCTTAAACTTGGATCAGTTTAAGGTAAAATTATGCTCTCATTTTAAAGTGTTATACCAATATCCGATGAGTGGGACTCATGGGATATTGGTTAAGCCCGTGTGGCGATTGAACCTTTTCAAGGCGTGATGCGTCAGCATCTCAGCGCTTTGGTGTTAGAGCGACCTTTGTGCGCCCAAATGGGCGCACGGCGCTCTAGAGCCTGTTCGAGGTGTTTTGTTGGCACCTCTCAATGTGTCGATATCCACCATCTGTTTACCATAGCGGAAAAACTCGGGCTCTGATCTGTCAGATTCTGCATAGAGACGCTCAACATGCTCTCGCTTTATCGTTTCTTTAAAGCCTCACCTGCAATTCTAGCTTCAACAGGCAGATCCCTGATGGACATGCCACGCGAGTATTGAGTGAGTAAGGCAAGTTGAACGCCATTCTTTTAAACGTAGCACAGACCGTAGGCACGCAGGTGCAGGCGCTTGCGCGTTTTCACGAACGTTTTTGCCAGCGCTGGACCGAGCAGTCAGATGCTTTGACGATTCGTGTCGTCGGTTCGTTTATGCTCGTTCCTGTTCTCCTGTTTGCAGCAGTGCTTGCATCGGGCGTTACGACCGATTTTGCAGCGTTTGCTGTGCTCGCCGCCAGTTTTGCCGGTGCGGCGATGATTTTCTGCTCGTTGAGCCTTATGGGCTTAAGCGCCGGTGTTCTTGGTACACTGAACTTTGCAATCTATGGAGCGGCTCTTGCCGCGATAGGTGCGTTTGCGAATACCAGCAATATTGCTCTTTGGGTGATGGCAGCAGCATTGCCTCTTGAGGTCTGGTTTGTAAGCCGCAAGCCTTTGGCAACGTCCGCAGCTGTTGCGGCTGCAGGCTTGGTTCTCAGCGTTTTAGCACTGACAAGCAGTATTGCAGTTGCGGGTGGATCATTGGCCTCGCTGATCGTCGTGATGCTTTATATGGCGAGCCTCGTTGCTCGCAGCTTCACAATCAAAAGTGCTGTTGTCTCGAAGCCGCTCAATCAGCAAAAGCCAGTGGTGTCAAAAGGCGATGTTCAGCTCTCAATGGATTTTGAGGGTGTCATTTCCGAAATTGACGCACAGTCGGCTGCACTTCTCGGCGTTGAACCTAAGACGTGTGAAGGCGTGGCATTCATCGACCGCGTTCATGTCGCTGATCGGGTAGAATATCTTTCACTTCTTGCAGACTTGCGTTCGGGGCGTTCTGCGTGCCCGGCGGATATCCGCCTGCGTACGCTTGAAAATGGCAATCCGGTTTTCCTCACTTTCCGCATGGAAGGCGTAGCGAGCAATGGCGTCATTGTACTCGTTGGGCGCTCGCTTGAGGGTGAACAGAAGCTCATCGACGAAATCAATACGCTGAAGGCGCAACTTGAAGCCGAACGCATCGGCAAAGGCCGTTTACTGGCAACGGTAAGTCATGAACTGCGCACGCCGCTGAACTCGATCATCGGATTCTCAGATATGTTGTCGCATGAAATGGGCTGTCAGCTGCAGAATGAAAAGCAGCGCGAATATGCAGGCCTTATTCATAAGTCAGGCCATTATCTGCTCGAACTGGTGAACTCGGTTCTTGATAACTCGCGGCTTGAAACCGGCACTTATTGCATTGAACCGCAGAGCTTCAATTTCCGCGATGCGGCTGAAATGTGTGCCGCGGTCATGCTCCCACAGGCTGAAAAGAAGGGCCTCGCTCTTTGCCATCGCGTAAATGCGACTACGGGAGAAGTGGTCGCGGACCGTCGTGCAGTGCAGCAGGTTTTGCTCAATCTCACAGCCAATGCGGTAAAATTCACGGAACCAGGCGGTTGCGTGACAATCGATGCGTCCCGTGTGATGGTCGATGGCCGACCTCAACTCGAAATCGTCGTTTCCGATACTGGTATTGGCATCGAGCCAGAAGATATGCAGCGCATTGGATCGCCATTCGTGCGGGCCGACAATAATTATACACGCGCGCAAGAGGGAACTGGTCTTGGCCTGTCAGTGGTCAAGGGCCTCGTGGAACTGCACCAGGGCACAATGCAAATTAAAAGCTGTGTCGGCGAAGGAACGGTCGTAACCGTTCACTTGCCAGTGGCCGGTCCGCAAAAACTGTACGAACAGGAATCTTTGGGAGCAGAAGATCAACAGCAACTTGGCACGGTGATTGATATGCACCGTCACCAGGGAGAACGGAATAATGAGTGGCAGAAAGACGAAGTCCGGGAACAAAGCCCAGAGCGGATCGATGCGCAAGCCCGCAAAACAGCATAGTCTCGGTCGCCGCCTGCTCAAATTCTTTTTCAGCTCGGCTTCCGCGCTGGCGATTTTCGCTGGCGATTTCATTGTACGTAATCCCGTCTTAACCGGCGGCGCAACTGCGTTTGCCGTAGTATTGGGCTTTGTTTCGGCCAATGCGCTCTGGTATCAGCCCGAAGCACATAATGCCGTCTTCTTTAAAACGCGGGCGGACTTCGTCTTCAAGGCGACACCGCGTGCAGTTCTGCCCGGAACGGCTGCTGTAACTAAAACCGAAGAGACACCAACGAATACTGTAGGTGAAGACACGCCTGAGTCGACCCCGTCGCAACCACAGACCGAAGCCGCAGAACTGTCTCCGGATCGCCTGCAAGTGACTGGCTCTATCGATGAAATGCTGCCTGCACTTGCGCCTAATGCCGATATTGAGATCGCACGGCTGCAGCAAAGATTGCTGACGCTCGGTATCTACCAAGGCGCAGTTGATGGCTTCACTGGGCCGCAGACGCGTGAGGCTATCGATCGTTGGCAGGCTCTCCAGAAGAAGGTCGGTGTTCCGGCGCAAAATAGTGCAACGCAGATGGCAAATGAGGATGATGTGGCCAAGGTTATCGACCTGGCCGTACCGTCACCCCGTCCTGAGCCTGCAGTTATGAAAGTCGATGCAACCGCCAAACGCGCGCCGGATCTTGCTTCGCTGGAACGCAAGCCAGCACAAGAAAAGAAGCAGATGGCGGTCACGCCGGCTGTGCAACAGCAAGCTAAGATTTCCTCACAGGACATCATTCGCGTGCAGGCCGGTCTGAAAGCCTTTGGTAATGAAATGGTGAGCGTTGACGGTGTGCCCGGTAAATCCACACAGGATGCTATTCGCGAATTCCAAAAGCTGTTCAACTTGCGTGTAACCGGCGAAGTTGATGCCGCGTTGATCTCTAAAATGCGTGAAATTGGTCTCATAAGTTAGGGTCTGTTGAGAATTAGGATTTGGAGCCCGGTATGAGAGAAAATCGTTCAGCTTCAGCAGCAAAGCCGATGGTGGAGCATATCTCCATCAAGGCTTTGCGATGCAAAAATGGGCGATTTTCACCATATCCTTCGGACGCGGCGAATTTCACTGCAGAATGCGTCGAACAGGCCCTCATGGTGTTTACACCACTTCGGCCGTTTCGTCAGTTCTGCAACAAAATGCGCGCGTGCGACGCTGGAAACCCAGAGCATTTCCTGTTTAAGATGAATCGTTAGAAATGCTTTATCTTTTTGTTTTTGCGCATGTCTTTTTCCCAAAACCGGTTCTCACTTTTGGGGGACATGCTCTAGTTTTCAACAAACCCTATGCCGGGTGACACATGCGTCTGACATCGGATTTCTGGGTCTCAGCATTGATACGCAAAGTACAGGGTGAGGGCGGTTTTGCGTATCTCGCCCGCCGAGGTTCGAAAGAAGCGGGCGCTATCTTCATCAAACTCAGTTCACGCTTCGGCACCTGCGACCTCTACTCGCCAGCTCCGCAAACGTCCTATGAAGAGAATACTGATGGAGAACGCATGTTTTTGCGCATTCTCCATGATGTTGACGACATCAGAGCAAGCGAGCGCATGGAGCGCGAAGTTCGCTTTGATCCTGATCTGTGGCTGATTGAGTTAGAAGATGTGGCCGACCCGGCGAGCCTATTTTCGATTTCACCGGATAATTTATAGGCTCGTGCGCATTGTTGCCGGGCTTTCGTCGGCAGCGGTTGCCATCTCGCGTAACTTACTGCGCAGCAGTTTCGACATATCATCGGCCTTCCAGCGACGGACAAGCATCATCGCTTTCTCGCGGTCAATGGAACGGTAGATCTGAATGAATTCGCGCAGACTATGGCGGTCCGCCGCAACTGGACCCAGGATTGCGGACATCGTCATGAAGCATTCGGCAGCTGAAAGCCCGAGTGCACGCAATGCTATAGGCAGGTGTGATTCCGGCCACTGACCGATAATGCGATCCGCACGTTCAAACGATACGTCCAATGAATCGGCCAATGCCGTGCGGAAAATCTGATCATCAATCAGCAGCGCGGTGTCTATAAGATGTTCAGGTCCTGAAAGCGCACTCGTGCCAAAAAAGGACGGCTGTTGGGATGAACCGTCATTTGCTTTTTCATTGATGCTTAAACCGACCGAAGTGCTTGGCCTATCGGTTTCAAGGCCGGCAAGGTTTTCCTGCAACGCCAACAAGCGATCAATCGCCGGATCAGCGAAGCTTCGCAGGACACCTTTTAGAATTGGGTCATCAGATTGCCGGCGCGCGATGGCACGGGCATGGGCAAGGCCATTCTTACCGATGATCTCGACGAGATCTTCTGACCGGAGAACTAGAGAACGCAAAAGGATAGGTGCGGATATCTCAACAGGTTCGTTTGCCAGCGACAGGACAAGACGGCGCGGTGCGTCTTCGATATGCGCGAGCGCATGTGCTGCTTGCCGTTTGCCGCGCATGGTAGCGCGTTCAAGAAGCGGAAATGTCAGGTCTTCGAGCTGATGAGCTTCCTGGCGTCCGGGGCGCGTGATCGAGGCAAACGCAGCTATTGCAGCGACCAGAAGGTCGTCTACTTTGCTGCCATCAGCTCTTGATTTTGATTGGTTCCGATTACCTGAAATCTCTTCCAGGACGCGGAACTGATCGTTTGTCACGCAAGGTACTCCGGTAGGCTAAAACTATTAACGCGGCCTGCCGCATGTCGGCAGATTGGATAATAGGTACGAAGCCTTAGCAACTCATTAACCGTGAGTGAGAAAGCGTCTGTTTTGCAGGTAGTTAGAGCGGTTTCAGTCCCGCTTTTGGCTAAAATACTTTAACCCGCTTCATATGGTAGACAACTGGCTTGGGTGAAGAAGTTCTTCACCCGTTGCTGCCAGCTTGCATCTGGAATGAAACTCCGCAGGACAACTGCTGCCTCGCTAACATCCTGTTCGATAATGATGGAGCGACCATCATTCTGCACGCCCTCGGCGCGAAGAGCCGCAATGCCGATCGGATCAGCGATGATCAGATCAAGCTCGCGGTCTGTCGATACATTGTCGTTGAGGTTGTAAAGATTATCGCCATTGGGCGCATAAACAGACAGCGACCAGAAAGGCAGATTGCCCTCCGCGGTGATATGTACCGGCCCATCCGTGAGATCGAAGCGGCATGCTGCCTGTTCCATCAGCGGATCCTGATCACTTACCAGTCCTGATTTCTCAGATAAATGATGAAAGCGATAGGCATCGCCCAAAGCTTCTAAATGCGACCAGGCATTTTTGCTGGAGTATAGCGGGACGAGCAACAGAACGGCGATGTGTACGATAGCGGCACCTACCAGACCGAGAAGCAACAGACGGAGGACTTTAGCCACGGCACGCCTCCACATTTGCAACAGGCACAATACGCGGCATGACAAGATCAACCAGTCCGGAAGAGCTTGCAGCGGGTGTGTCGTAGAGCGTCATGACCAGCACAAAATTGCCGCTTCCTTCGACCGGAAGCCAGTTGTCGGGGCTGGCATTCGGCCCGATGGTGACTTTTACGCTACCGTCGTTGTCGTAAAGCACTTCGCGTGAGTGGAGTGCTGGCTGGAGGCCAGCGCGGGGTTTTATCGGTTCCAGATTGGAATTGGCCGGATAGAGGGTCCAGAAACGCGCGGACGGTGTGAAACCGCTCAGACGGTAGCTGCATCCGCTTTTAAGCTCACGTCCGTTGCTATCGCGGCGCGCATAAAAGGGAAGCCCTTCCGCAGTTCCCAGTGCGAGATAGGCTTTGCGCGCGGCACGTGCCTTGGAATAAGGGTCAGCATCGGTTGTGCCAGACGCCGGATAGGCATTCCATGCCCCAAGCTGCAATTCGCCGAAGCCGTCAAAATGGTCGAGTGTGTAATCGGTTGCCCATATGCCGCCGCCAAGCGCAATAGCTAATACCGTCAAGACTTTGAGAATTGTTTTCAGCATTCTAGAGCGTTTTTGGTTTAGTTTTGGTCATTAGAAATGCTCTATCTCTTTGTTTTTGCGCACATATTATTCGGAAAACCGGTTCCCACTTTTCGGGATGTGCTCTATGCTCAAAGTACCGATACTTTGGTGCGTCCGGCAAGAGCTGGAACAGGCGGTGCGTTGCGGAATTTGTCGTTAAGCTCCTTGAGCGCTTTCGTGGCTACCGGCGAGAGGACACGTGGTGGCGCCACCATCATTTCGTCCGGCTTATCTGTCGAGGCAATTTTGGGTGCAGTCGTCTTTACTGGTACCGGGAAGGCGGGCGTAATACCCGGTATCGGCTTCAGATCGATATTCTGATGGGCATAGCTCATCATCCGCTGCCAGGCCATGGCAGGCAGAACGCCGCCGGTCAGATCTTTCATTGGAGTAAAGTTGTCATTGCCAAACCAGACAGCGGCAGTGAAATTGCCTGTAAAACCGACAAACCAGGCATCGCGATAATTCTGCGTTGTGCCGGTCTTGCCGCCCACGCGCGTCATCGGCAATGCCGCACGGCGAGCCGTGCCGCGTTCAGGAACCTGCACCAGCATGGAATTCATCTCGAAAGCGGCTTTCTCGGACAAAGCGCGATGAGGCTTGGGTGCATCGCGGGTGAAATCCCAGAGTACCTTGCCCTCCGACGAAACGATTTGCGTGAATGCGTGACGATTGCCAGCCATGCCGCCATTCGGGAACACGTTGAAGCCTGTTGCCTGATCCATCACGGTCATTTCGGATGTGCCTAGCACCATCGTCTTGTGCGAAGAAATCGGCGATTCCACACCCATGGCTTTGGTCAGCGCCACAATAGGAGCTGTGGTTAGATGATCGCGGGCTAGTCGCACTGGAACAGAGTTCAGTGATCGCACCAGTGCAGTTGTCAAATCAACACGACCCGCGAAACTGCGACCATAATTGCGGGGAGACCAATTGCCCCAACTAATCGGTGCGTCGGAAACAATTGTGCTAGGCGTCATGCCTTTTTCCATTGCTGCCGCATAAACGTAGGGCTTAAACGACGACCCAGCTTGGCGGAGTGCCTTTGTCGCGCGATTAAACTGGCTTTCGCCGTAATCACGTCCACCGACAAGCGCGCGCACCGACCCATCATTTGCGATAACAACGGTTGCAGCTTCGGAAACATTATATTCCTTGCCGTGCTGGCGGAGATGAAATTCGAGTGATTCTTCTGCAGCCTTTTGAAGGTTGCGGTCGAGTGTCGTGCGCACGGTCAGCGTATGTTGCGGCAGTTTCCCTGCAACCTTTTTCACTTCTTCAAAAGCCCAGTCGAGGAAATAATCTGGACTTTCATTCTTGGCGCGATCGATCACACTTGCTGGATTGCGGCGCGCAACTGCGACCTGACCATCGCTCATGAAGCCGCTTTCCACCATGTTGGAAAGAACGACGTTTGCGCGTGCACGTGCGGCCGGAAGATTGACATGCGGTGCAAATTTGGCGGGCGCTTTGAACAGGCCTGCCAGCATTGCGGCTTCGGCAAGGTTCACATCCTTGATATTCTTACCGAAATAAAACTCGGATGCCGCCGCTATCCCAAAGGTGCCGCCGCCCATATAGGCACGGTCGAGGTAAAGCTGGAGGATCTCTTTCTTGGTGAGATTGCTTTCAAGCCAGAGAGCGAGAAACGCTTCTTTGATCTTTCGCTCGAGGGTGCGTTCGTTGGAAAGAAACAGGTTTTTGGCCAACTGTTGCGTGAGCGTTGAGCCCCCCTGAACAACACCATTGGCACGGAGGTTCTGGCTCAATGCACGACTAAGGCCCCAGAAATCGATGCCGTAATGATCGAAAAAGCGTCGGTCCTCTGTGCCGAGGACGGCCTTGATGACATGATCGGGAAGTTCATCAATCGGTACAGCCTGGCGATGCAAGATACCGCGCTGGCCAAGCTCGTTGCCGTAGCGGTCGAGAAATGTAACGGCATAATCGTCCTGCGCGCGCCAGTCTTTCTTGGTTTCTTCGAATGCGGGCATGGCAAGCCCCAGCATAACGACAGAACCTATGACGCCGAGGGTGAAACTCTCATCCAGAACTTCCACGACAAGGCGCCGGAAGCCGCGCACACGAAAGCGACGAGAGAAGATGGTGATATTTTCCCACCACTCCCCGGCGTAAAAACGAAGATTGTAGAGACCAGAATCGATCCAGGCATCAAGGCCAATCAAACGCGAAACCCGGAATGGTTTGCGCTTTTGCTCTTTAGGATCTTTTTTCGCCGTTTTACGCATAAACTCTACTTCGGCACCGAGAAAATTGGGAGACGAGCAAAACCTGCCCGTCAATCATAACAGATTAATAAGCGAGAACTCACGTTAATTAGTAAACGAAATCCATAAAACTTTTGGGAAAAAAATCAGAAATAGGAAAATAGTCCTTGACGGCGTAACGGTGGTTTGCTATCAATCAGATACAGTCAAGAAAGTGTGACTGATGCTGATACAGCCTCGATACCCCCGGCTTTATCAGCACCCAAAACCCCGGAAGCAAATTGCTTTCGGGGTTTTGCGTAAAAAAGAGGTTCAAACTTACTGCAAAGCATATTGGGCAAAGCTCTTTGAAAACGCGGAAAATTGACGAGTGCCGTGAGGCTCGGGTCAGGCTGGCTTTTCGCCTGCAAATGAAACACGCCGTTGCCGTCAATGAGATCGCACAGGTGATGGGCTGTTCTGAAAGACAATATCTTTACTGGTTAAAATGTCTTGGTCTTGATGAGCAGATATTCACCAAGCCATCCGGTACGGAAAGTGCCCTGCAACGGTTGCAATCGGAACTCAACAAACTGATCGATGGCGATGAACTGCCGGATAAGAGCAAGGCCGAAGCCCTGATGGCGCTGGCCAAGGCTGTTAAGACTGTCGGTGAGCTCGCTTCCGAAACGGCTCCGTCCGGACAAGATCACGACACCGGCGCGGTGGTGAGCTTGAGTGAAATTAGTCGGGCTTTGGCACTCATTGACAGGAGAATTGACGAACTTGCACAAAGGCGCGCGCAAGAAATTCTGGGGCGCGGACTTGACGCGACAACAGATAATGGCGGCGGAATGCGAATGGCTGATCAAGGCGCGTGACGCGCAATTGCCGCCATCGGGTGACTGGCGGATCTGGCTAATTCTTGGTGGGCGCGGTTCCGGAAAAACAAGGGCAGGCGCCGAATGGGTGTCTGGTATGGCGCTCGGGCTCAAACCGTTCGCAGCGCGGGCCTGTGGACATATTGCACTTGTCGGTGAGACTTTTGCCGATGCGCGCGAGGTGATGGTGGACGGTCCATCGGGTATTCTGTCTGTCTCACGTGCCAGTCGCCCACGTTATGAGACAACACGTCGGCGGCTCCTCTGGGATAATGGTGCTGTGGCATCGCTCTATTCCTCCGAAGACCCGGATAGCTTGCGTGGTCCACAATTTGATGCCGCATGGTGCGATGAGTTGGCGAAGTGGAAGAACCCGCAAGCCACATGGGACATGCTGCAATTTGGGCTCAGACTGGGTGATTTTCCCCGTCAGGTTGTGACAACGACGCCACGTGCAGTGCCATTGCTGAAAACGCTGATGACCGACAATTCAGTGTCGATGACACATATGCGGACATCAGAAAATGCCAGCAATCTGGCCGAAGGCTTCATGCAGACCATCAATCAGCATTATGCCGGCACGCGGCTTGGACGGCAGGAACTGGATGGAGAGCTGATTGAAGAACGTGCGGGTGCTTTGTGGTCGCGGGAGCGGATCGAACAATGTTTCGAACAGGAAGCGCCACAGCTTGTGCGTATTCTGGTGGCCGTTGATCCGCCCCCGCTTCCTCGGGCAAGTCATCGGACGCCTGTGGGATAGTCGTTGCCGGTCTTGATGAAAAGGGCGTGGGCCATGTGCTTGCTGATGCAAGCATGTCCATGGCCAAACCGCATCAGTGGGCACGACGCGCGATTGCGCTCTATCACAGCTTTGAGGCAGATGCGATTTTGGCCGAAGTCAATCAGGGGGGCGAGATGGTTGCGGCAGTTCTTTCGGCAGAAGACGTCTCTGTGCCTGTTCTGATGCGGAGGGCATCGCGTGGCAAGTGGTTGCGTGCGGAGCCGGTGGCAGCACTCTACGAACAAGACCGGGTTCGACATACCGGACGTTTTCCGGCGCTTGAGGATGAAATGTGTGATTTTGCGCCCGAAGGACTATCAAGCGGACGTTCGCCGGATCGGCTCGATGCGCTGGTTTGGGCCTTGGGTGAGCTAATGCTTAATGCAGATCGAAAGCCGCGTATCCGCCGCTTCGGTTGAAAATTCAGAGAAATTGGAGAGCCAATATATGGCGTGGAACTGGCCGTGGCGCAGAAGTGCCGCGAATGCACCCTTGCATTCTTATGACGGACGGCAGACCAAGATGGCGAACGGCTTTGTGGCCTTGCATATGGAACGTGGGCCTTCGTGGATCGCGCGGGATTATATATCGCTCGCCCGCGAAGGGTTCATGCGCAATCCGGTGGCGCATCGCTGCGTAAGGTTGATCGCGGAGGCAGCGAGCAATGTGCCGTGGTTGCTTTATGAAGGGACCACCGAACATGAGATACATCCATTGCTTGATCTCATTGAAAAGCCGCAGGGTGGATTGGATGGCAGCAGTTTCTTCGAGAGGCTTTACGGGCATCTGCTGATTTCCGGTAATGCCTATGTGGAGCGTGTCGATTTGCCGAGTGGTCGCATGGAATTGCATCTTTTGCGGCCTGAGCGGGTAACACTTGAAACATCGAGCGATGGCTGGCCGCAATCGCTGATCTATCGTTCTGGCAACACAAGCAGAGCCGTATCGCTTTCTGGATCGACCGCTTCTGGGCTGCATCTTAAATTGTTCCACCCGCTGGACGATCATTATGGATTTCCGCCGCTGGAAGCAGCCCTTATGGCGCTCGATATTCACAATGCGGCTGGTGCCTGGAACAAAGCTTTGCTGGATAACTCTGCTCGTCCATCCGGTGCGCTGGTTTATGCACCAAAAGACGGTGGCAATCTGACGGAAGAGCAGTTTGAGCGGCTTAAGGTGGAGCTGGAGGAAGGATACACGGGAGCATCAGGCGCGGGGCGTCCGTTGCTTCTCGAAGGTGGGCTTGACTGGAAGGCCATGGGCTACAGCCCGCAGGATATGGATTTCATCGAGGCAAAGAACGGTGCTGCACGTGACATCACACTGGCTTTTGGCGTGCCGCCGATGCTGCTCGGTATTCCGGGCGACAATACTTACGCCAATTATGCAGAAGCCAATCGCGCCTTCTATCGCCTGACTGTTTTGCCACTGATCAACCGCACGGCCAAAGCGCTGGGCTGCTGGCTGGGGCCACTGTTTGGGGATGATCTGAGACTTGAGCATGATTCCGACCGGATTGAGGGATTGTCCCTTGAGCGCGAGTCCTTGTGGCGGCGTGTCTCGGAGGCTTCGTTCCTGAGTGACGACGAAAAACGCGATGCAGTTGGTTATCAGCCGCGTGCAGAAAGGAGAACGCCATGAGCAATCTGAGCGAAACCGTCCTAACTTCTGATGCGACATTGGTGTGGTTCGCAAAAATTGCTGGAGCCGTGGCAGGTTCCGCAGTCTCGCTCGCCTATATGTTGCCGAACGGCAAACGCGAAGCAGCGATACGTTTCGCAGTCGGTATCATATGCGGGATGGTTTTTGGCGGCGCAGCAGGGGTGAAGATCGCCGAAACGCTGTCGCTGCAGGCCCTTCTTGGACGGGCGGAACTGATGTTGATGGGATCGACTGCTGCAAGCCTTGCCGCATGGTCCGCGCTCGGCGTTCTCAAGCGACTTGCTGAACGAGTAAAGCAGGCGCCGCTTCCCGGATTTCCATTTTCTGAGAGGAACAGGAATGAAAAGTCCTGAATTCAGGCTTGAAACCAAGCGTGCCTCTCTTGCTCTGGAAGAGGTTGAAATTGACGGCAGCTTCTCAGGCTACGCCAGTGTCTTTGGTCTGCCTGACCTTGGTAATGACGTTATCGAAAAGGGCGCATTTGCGAAGTCGCTTTCATCGCGAAAGTCATCTGGTGTACGTATGCTGTGGCAGCACGACGCTGCCGAACCGATAGGTGTTTGGACAGATATCAGGGAAGATGCCCGCGGGCTTTATGTCGAAGGCAGGCTTGCCAAAGGTGTCGCGCGGGCACGCGAAGCGCTGGAGCTGATGCGCGCCGGTGGACTTGATGGGCTATCCATAGGTTTCCGAACGGTCAAGGCCCGCAAGGATGGGCGTACCGGCTTACGTCACATTGTTGAAGCGGATCTATGGGAAATCTCGGTGGTCACGTTTCCGATGCTGCCACAGGCGCGGATTAATAACCTGAAGGCTGATTTGCCAACAGTCAGACAGTTTGAACGCTGGCTCACGCGGGATGCGGGGCTGAGCCGTTCCTCTGCACGTACGGTTATAGCAAAAGGCTATGCAGCACTTGCAGCTTTTCACGACAGGAACGGGCGGGAAGCCATCCAGTCAGACAACGCAGGTCTCGCACAGCGTATGCGCGCCGCCTGCAACATGATGTCTTTTAAATAATCAGGATCAATATGAAAAATATCAATGCAATCCCGCTCGAAACCAAGAGCGTGGAAACGAAGGCGCTTGGCTCGAATTTTGGCCCCAATCTTGGTAATGACGGCGGTGTGTCGGAAGCCTTCGATGAATTCATGACAGCCTTCTCGGCTTTTCGCGAGGCCAATGATGAACGCCTGAAGAAGGTTGAAAAAAGTGCCGATGTTGATGTGCTTTTGCGCGATAAGGTTGATCGCATCAACCGCGCTCTTGACGAGCAGAAACAGGCGCTTGATCAATATGTGCTAAAAACTGCGCGCCCGCCAATGGGCAAGAATATGCCTGTCGCCAATGTCGAACATAAACAGGCTTTCGATGGTTATGTTCGTCGTGGCGATGAACAGGCGCTGCGTGGTATCGAGTTGAAGGCGCATTCTTATGCGTCAGGCCCTGATGGCGGTTATCTTGTGCCGGCAGAGCTCGAAATGGAAATCGGCCGCAGGCTGGCGGTGCTTTCCCCGATCCGCGGCATCTCCAGCGTACGCCAGGTCTCAGGCGCCATCCTGAAAAAGCCGTTCTCGGTTAGTGGTCCTGCTACGGGGTGGGTCGGCGAAACGGATGCGCGTCCGCAGACGGCTTCGGCAAAGCTTGCGGAACTCCAGTTCCCGACCATGGAAATCTACGCCATGCCAGCGGCGACCTCATCACTGCTCGACGATGCCGCAGTCAATGTGGAACAGTGGATTGCTGAGGAAGTGGAAGCAGCTTTTGCTGAACAGGAAGGCGCTGCGTTCATCACCGGCAACGGTGTGAACAAGCCGATGGGCTTCCTGAGCTACGATACGGTCGAGGATGCAAGCTGGACCTGGGGTAAGATCGGACACATCGCAACTGGTGTTGATGGTGCGCTGCCTGCTTCGGATCCGTCCGATAAGCTCATCGAGCTCATCTATGCGCTGAAAGCCGGTTATCGACAGAACGCAAATTTTGTCATGAATCGTAAGACCCAGAGCGTGTTGCGGAAGCTGAAAGATGCGGACGGCAATTATCTCTGGCAGCCACCTGCAGCCGTTGGTGAAAAAGCTTCACTGATGGGCTTTGGCCTTGTTGAGGCTGAGCATATGCCGGACATTGCTGCTGGCAATACTCCAATTGCTTTCGGCGATTTCGAGCGTGGCTATCTGGTTGTAGATCGTATTGGTTTGCGTGTTTTGCGCGATCCGTATTCTGCCAAGCCGTATGTGCTGTTCTATACCACCAAGCGTGTGGGCGGTGGCGTCCAGGATTTTGATGCGATCAAGCTTCTGAAGTTTGTAGCTTAAAGACGCGCGACAGCGGTTTTGCTGTCATTTTTTACAGTCCTTTTTGGGGAAACCCTGCCGATTTTGGCAGCTAGATTCAGTTCGCGAACACGTTGAATCTTTTTCTGGGGTGTCATGCGTAACTGTCTGATTTGAGAGTTATTTTAAGGGGAAAATAAATGACAATGTTTCTTGTCACGCCACCGGCGCTCGAGCCGGTGACGGTCGCTGACGCGCGCGCGTTTTTACGAATTTCTACCGAGAGCGAAGACGACATTTTGCGGCGTCTTGTCAAAACGGCCCGTGAACTTGTTGAAGCCGAAACAGGGTTGGCACTCATCGACCAGACATGGCGTTTGCGAGTGGACCGCTGGCCGCGTTCAGGGCGTCTGGCGCTGTTCAAGTATCCGGCGAAGGCGGTGACGGCTGTGGTTGCTTATCAACCGGATGGAAGTGCCATCAGCATGGAACCGGAAGAGTTCATGCTTCAGCATGGCCGCCGGCCGCAACGCGTTTACATGGCACAATATCCTGAAGCGCAGTCATTCTGCGGTCTTGAGGTGGACTTCATTGCCGGGTTTGGCGAAACTGGCGTCGAAGTGCCAGATGCGATCAAACAGGCGATACTCACTCTGACTGCGCACCTATACGAAAACCGTGCTGGCCTCGACAGCAAGCAGGCGGAACTTCCGCCGATCGTCGGTCAGATGGTGGATAGCTGGCGACGCATATCCCTATGAACAACGTGCTGTTTATTGACCCAGGCCAGCTCACAGCTGAGCTGGCCTTGGAAGCCATGCATCCGGCTGCAGATGGCATGGGTGGTTATCGTGAAACATGGTCGGAAATTGCGTCCGTATGGGGGCGCATCGAACCCATATCGAGCAACCAGAGAGATTTTGGAATTCGCCCACGTCCAGAGATAACGCATCGCATTCTGGTGCGTTATCGCGCGGATATTTCATCCGATCAGCGTTTACGCAAAGGCGGACGCATATTTGTGCTGCGTTCAGTACACGATCCGGATGAAAGCGGACGCTACCTCGTTTGTCTTGCTGTGGAGGAGGGACGTTGAATCTCACCATGACGCTGACCTTTGAAGGTCTCATACGAGCGCTGCGTTTTAGGCAGGCAGCTGTGCGAGAGGATATTGCCGTCGGGCGTAGGGACACCCGAGGTGACAAGCAAAAATCGAGCGGGGATCAAAATGAAGAATGGCGCGAGCGCATTGCAGAAAGCACTTTATGAGGCCTTGAAGAACGACGACGAACTTATTGAAACTCTTGGTGGTGAACACGTTTACGATCACGTGCCACCTAAAACACCTTTTCCCTATGTCACGTTGGGTGAAACACTCAGTAAAGACTGGAGTACAGCAAGTGAGCCGGGGGGCGAGCATTTTCTCAATATCCAGATATGGGCGCGTGAGGCAGGGCGCAAACGCGTGCTTGATATTGCCGGGCGCATTGCCACGCGGCTCGACGAGGAACCGCTCGAAGTGAATGGTCATCGGGTGATCAATCTCATGCTGACCGAAGTTTTGGCACGTAACACCGACGGTTTCGGCAGTTATCTTGGCACCATGCGTTATCGCGCCGTGACCGAACCTGCTGATTAGAGCGCATCCCGAAAAGTGTGAAGCTATTTTCGGACGAGATGCGCTCAAAAACAAATACTTAGAGCGGACCCGTTCTAGTCGTGAGATATTACGCGTTTCCGGATGCAAAGCCTATTTTCATTTAGCTGGAAATGCTCAAATCAAGGATCAATAAATGGCAGCTCAACGCGGCAAGGACATCTTGCTGAAAATCGCGACCGGCGAAAGTGCGTATGAAACTTGCGCTGGCTTGCGCACCAAGCGCATCGCTTTCAATGCCGAAACAGTTGACGTAACGGACGCCGATGCGGCTGGTCGCTGGCGGCAGCTACTGGCTGGAAGCGGTGTGCAGCGCGCTTCAGTTAGTGGATCAGGTATTTTCAAAGACGCGGCTTCAGATGCATTAATCCGTAGTCTGTTCTTTCATGGAGATATCCGCAACTGGCAGATCGTGCTGCCAGATTTCGGCACCATTACCGGGCCGTTTCAGATCGTAGCGCTTGAGTATGGCGGCAATCACGACGCTGAAGTGACTTTCGAGATAGCGTTGGAATCGGCGGGGCTGATTACCTTTGGAGAGGTTCTATGATGGTCAATCGCCATCGTGGCGAGGTCGCGGCAAAACTCGATGGCCGCGACTGGACACTCTGCCTTACACTTGGCGCGCTTGCGGAGTTGGAAGCGGCATTTGAAGCAGATAATCTCTCAGACCTCATTGCACGCTTTTCGACAGGCCGACTTGCAGCCCATGATATGCAGCGCATCATTTGCGCGGGCCTCCACGGTGGTGGTCATAATGTGAGCTATGACGACGTTGCGGAAATGCGAGCTGAAGGCGGTGCAGCCGGGTTCGCATATATCGTTTCATCACTTCTGACAGCCACATTCGGAAGTGCTGAAAAGCCGGAAAGCGATTCCGCGTCAAACCCTTGAGTGCCGCAGTTGAATCAAGCCCTTCACATAAACCTTTCCCATGGGCTGAGGTGATGCGGGCAGGATTTGGTTTGCTGCGGCTTTCCTCAAAAGACTTCTGGGCAATGACCCCGCGTGAATTTTCAGTGGCCTTGGGGCCCGTATCGCGCAACACAAATGCCCCCTCGCGTGCGGCGCTTGATGCGCTCATGCACACTTTTCCCGACAGGTAATTTAAATGACAGACGAAACTGTAACCGTTTCCGTTGAGGCAGATACGAGCGCGTTCGATCGTGCGTTGACCGATCTTGAAAAGCGCTCGTCAAGCTTCGGCTCCAACCTCACGACGGCACTCAAAAGCGCTATCGTTTCCGGTAAGGGACTGGAAGATGTGCTGCGCGGCCTCGCAAGCAACTTGGCCGGCTCGGCACTTTCCGCCGGCCTTCAGCCGCTACAAAATTTAGGCTCGTCGATGATGTCGGGCATGATGACTGGTATTCGTGGCATCATGCCGTTTGCCAAAGGCGGTGTGGTTTCCAGTCCGACTTACTTTGGCATGGGCAATGGTTCTCTGGGCCTGACCGGAGAAGCTGGCGCAGAAGCCATTCTGCCGCTCGCGCGTGGTGCTGATGGACGACTTGGAGTTGCCACCGGCGGCAATTCTGGAAAACCTGTGCAGGTCGTCTTCAATATGTCTTCGCCTGATGCATCCTCTTTCCGCAAATCTGAAGCGCAGCTTTCAACCATGCTGGCGGGTGCGGTCCGTCGCGGTGCCCGGAGATTGTGAGATGGAAGCCTTTCATGATGTCCGATTTCCACTCGGAGTCTCTTTTGGCGCAACCGGTGGCCCGGAATGGCGTAATGAAATCATCCCACTCACATCCGGTATGGAAAAGCGCAACGCACGCTGGGCACATTCCCGTCGCCATTTTGATGCAGGCACAGGATTGCGTTCGCTTGATGATCTGAAAGCAGTGCTTGCCTTCTTCGAGGCCCGGCACGGTTCGCTCCATACTTTTCGTTTCCGCGATCCGTTCGACTTTTCATCTGCTGCCGGGAGTGTGGCACCGTCGCCGTTCGATCAACAGATTGGCGTTGGCAACGGAATACGTGCGAAATACCAGCTCATCAAACGCTATGAAACTTATGACCGTCCGATTACACGGCCCGTTAGTGGATCGGTGCAGATTGGCGTCGACGGAGTGCGGCTCGCGGAAGGCGAGGCTTTCACAATCGATAATGTGACAGGTAGCGTGATTTTCATGCCTGATTATCTGCCCGGAGAGGGAGCCACCGTGACGGCTGGGTTTCTGTTCGATGTACCAGTGCGTTTCGATACTGACCGGCTGATGGCCAGCATTGCGTCGTTTCAGGCAGGCGAAATCCCCTCCATTCCGATCATTGAGGTTAAAGCATGATTCCTGTTCCGGCAGCGCTTGAATCACACTTGAAGGGTGAAGTCACAACCCATTGCTTTGCCTGGCTTATAAGACGTTCGGATGGTGCCGTGCTTGGTTTTACAGACCATGATCGTGACTTGTTTCTGGATGGAATTGCCTGCGAGCCTTTGACCGGTCTGAACAGTAGCGAAGCCACGACAACGCTCGGGCTTTCTGTTGCGGGCGGCGAGGTCGAAGGCGCTCTGTCGTCAACACGCATCAGCGATGTTGATATCGAGCAGGGGCGCTATGATGGGGCGGTCATAGAAAGCTATCTGGTCAACTGGTCAAGCTCTGAACAGCACATGCTTTTGCGACGCTGGACAGTTGGAACGATCAGCCGATCGGGTGGCCGATTTGTCATGGAACTGAAAGGCGCTGCGGCGGCTTTCGATGCCGTTTGTGGCCGCCGGATACTACGTCAATGCAACGCTGTTTTAGGCGATGAACGCTGTGGTGTGAACCAAATCGATCCACGGTTCTCTGCTTTTGGTTCGGTCAATGTTGCCGAGGGTGCTGTGCTGATGGTGAGTGGACTTCAAGGATTTGCAAGCGGCTGGTTTGCGGAGGGACTGCTGACCTGGACGAGCGGCAAGAACGCCGGGAAAGCAATTCGTGTTCTGGGGCAGAATGGCAGCAGTCTGCGCCTGATCGAGTCGTCGGTTTTGCCAGTGAAAGTTGGTGACACGTTTCGCATTGTTGCCGGCTGCGACAAGAGCTTTGCCACCTGCAAAGCAAAATTTTCAAATGGCACCAATTTTCAAGGCTTTCCGCACCTTCCCGGGAATGATGCAGCCTTTGCCTATGTGAGCGGCGGTAACGAATATGACGGAAGTGCATTGGTGCCATGATGGTTGTCGAGAAAGTTTTGGCCGAGGCCGGAAACTGGATAGGGACGCCCTATCGCCACGGCGCATCAATGCGCGGTGTAAGCTGTGACTGTCTTGGGCTGGTCCGTGGTATTTGGCGGACGCTTTACGGCGATGAGCCAGAACATCCGGGGATCTACGCCCCTGACTGGGCAGAGGCTGCATCGGGCGATCCGCTCATGGAAGCGGCGCACAGGCATATGAGAGTGCGTGTCAGCAGTGCTCCCCAACCGGGGGACTTGCTCATCTTCCGCTGGCGCGCCGATGTCGCGGCGAAGCATCTCGGCATCATGATACGGGAAAACCGTTTTATCCACGCCTATGAGGGGCATTGCGTGATGGCGTCTGCACTGATGCCGCAATGGCGAAAGCGTATCGCCGGAACTTTTATCTTCCCTGAAGCGAAAGTGTAAGTAATGGCAACAATCGTTCTGCAAGCGGTCGGTGCTGCTGTTGGCGGCATTTTTGGCCCCGTTGGGGCCGCGATCGGTGCTGGTTTGGGCGCTATGGGGGGCTATGCCGTTGATACCGCGATCATCAACTCGACCCGCCATATGGAGGGTGCACGTCTCAATGGTGGCCGCGTAGCAACAGCAGAAGAAGGTGCAGCACTACCCTTTGTCTACGGCACGGCACGACTTTCAGGTACATTGATCTGGGCGACACGGTTTGAGGAAAAGAAAACCACCGAACGCCAAGGCGGCAAAGGTGGTCCGAAAGTGACCAGCTATAGCTATTTCGGTAACGCAGCCTATGCTGTTGCGGAAGGCGAAATTGCTGGCATCCGTCGTGTCTGGGCTGATGGTCAGGAACTTGATCTCACTGAAGTCGATATGCGTATCTATCTGGGCACGCAGGAACAACAGCCCGATCCTTTGATTGAGGCCAAGCAGGGTGCAGGCAATGCGCCTGCCTATCGTGGCACTGCTTACGTGGTGTTTGAGCGTATTCCGCTCGATGTGTTTGGAAATCGTCTACCGCAATTTCAGTTCGAGGTCATGCGGCCGGTTGGTAAGGTGGCGCGCGATATTCGTGCTGTCGCGCTCATTCCCGGGTCTACCGAGTTTGGCCTCTCGCCAAGTCCGGTCAGTGACAGGCCTTTCCCGGGTGAAAGTCGCACGCTCAACCGCAATGCGAAGCGCGGGCACAGCGATTGGACTGTCGCTATTGATGAGTTGCAGATGCTCTGCCCGAACCTGCGGCATGTGGCGATTGTTCTGCCGTGGTTTGGCAATGATCTGAGGGCTGGTGCGTGCACCATTCGCCCGGGCGTCACGCATCAGAGTTCATTGTCGTCGAGCCGGGCCTGGAAGGTAGAAAATATCACGCGTGCTGATGCGCACCTTATTTCGACCAGTGGTGAGGGTGCTGCTTATGGCGGCACACCTTCAGATCAGAGCGTAATCGATGCAATCCGTGATGCGAAAGCGCGCGGCCTGAAGGTAACGCTTTATCCGTTCATCATGATGGACGTGCCAGCCGATAATCAATTGCCATCACCATATGGCGGTGTCGGCCAATCAGCCTATCCATGGCGCGGGCGTATCACTTGCCATCCTGCAATCGGTGTAACTGGCTCACTTGATAAGACAGCCGAGGCAGGAAATCAGGTCACAGCTTTCGTCAACGGAACATGGGGTTACAGGCGTTTCCTGAATCACTGTGCAAATCTGGCGTTGCAGGCCGGTGGCGTCGATGCCTTTTTGCTTGGCTCAGAACTGCGCGGGCTCACCAGCATCCGCGACAGTCGTGAAAGCTTTCCGTTTGTCACACACCTTGGCACACTCGCCACTGAGATGCGCACAAAGCTTGGACAAAGCTGCCGCATTACCTATGGCGCGGATTGGACCGAATATTTTGGTTATCAGGCGCAGGATGAAACCGGCGATCTGTTTTTCAATCTCGATCCGCTGTGGTCACATCCTGCGTTGGATGCAATTGGCATCGACAATTATATGCCGCTTGCCGATTGGCGGGATGACGATTTTGATGAGGGGAATCCTGATAGCTTCGAAGGCCCTTATGATCTCAATGGTCTGACAACCAGCATAGAAACGGGTGAGGGCTTCGACTGGTATTATGGGAGCAGCGAAGATCGTGTTGCGCGTATTCGTACTCCAATCAGTGATGGGCTTGCTGGTAAACCTTGGGTCTATCGCTACAAGGACATTCGCGCGTGGTGGAGCAATCCCCATTATAATCGCATTGATGGCGCGGAGGCTGCCACACCGACAGCTTGGGTGCCGCAATCCAAGCCGATCTGGTTTACAGAACTCGGATGCCCGGCAGTCGACAAAGGGCCGAACCAACCCAATGTCTTTCCTGATCCCAAATCATCGGAAAATGCGACGCCTTATTTCTCAAACGGTTCACGCGCCGATATCGGTATGGATCGTTTCCTGCGCGCACATTTCAGACACTGGCCTGAAAACAACCCGGTATCGTCGGTGTATGGCGGTTCGATGCTGGACATGGATCGCGTTTATTTGTGGTCTTGGGATACGCGACCATTTCCGGAGTTTCCGCTGAAAGGTGACGTATGGGGAGATACGCCGAACTGGCGCCTCGGTCATTGGCTTAACGGGCGTATCAGTGGAGTTTCGCTTGATGAACTGATAGCTGCCATATTGGCGGACTTTGGATTGCCAGAGGCCGATTGTGCCGCGGCCGATGGGCACCTCACTGGTTTTGTGATTTCGGAACCGTCAACAGCACGTGGTGTTCTGGAGCCGCTGATGAACGTGTTTGGCGTCCATGGTTTTGAGCAGGCCGGGCGGTTCGTATTTCGGAGCGTCGCTCGTGCGGCACCGACGCTTGATGTAGTGCATATGTTGGTCGAGCCACAGGATGGCGAAGCATTGAGTTCTGTTCTCGACGATCAGGGCGGTCTGCCTTCTATTGCCGAACTATACTGCAACGATCCGATGCGTGACTTTCAGGTGCTTGGGGCCTCTGTGCGTCGGGATACAGGGCAGGGCACGGAAAGCCTTAGCCTGTCTGGTTCGATGGAAACTGGGCAGGCAACGGCTCTCGCCGAAAGCTGGATGGCGCGCCGCTATGCTGAACGGCGGACCGCGAGTTTCTCTTTGCCGTGGTCTGAAGCAGCGCTTCACGTCGGCGACCGTGTCCGGCTTGATGTCTTGGGCGGCGGGCGCGACTATGTCGTAACGGCGTTGGAAGACGGAGAAGTACGGGCTGTCAAAGCCGTCGCACTTGCACCGAATATTGTGTTTGCAGACAAAGGTGAAACTCCCAAGCTTCCGCCGGGAAAACCGGTCTCCGATATGAAGCCGATTTTCCATCTCATCGACCTGCCGCTTTGGCCGAGCGCGGAAGATCCCGCTGGTCAGTTCCGCATCGCTTGTCATGCGAAACCATGGCGTGGCGTCGCGGTTTACGCCTCACCGTCTGATGATGGCTTTGCCGAACGCAGTCTGATCAGCGAGCGCGCTGTGATGGGTGAACTGACAAAGCCAATTAAGGGAGCTCCAAGCGGACGTTTGATCGACGGGAATGCGATAGAGCTTGTGCTTTATTCAGGTGAACTGGGATCAAAGCCGCTTGCTCAGATTCTAAACGGGGCCAATACGGCGTTTTTAAAATCTCCCAATGGAAAATGGGAAGCTTTTCAGTTTCTCGAAGCAGAGGAAATCGGACAAAACCGCTGGCGATTGAGCAGACTTTTACGCGGGCAGCTTGGTACGGAAACAGAAAGCCTTATTGAGAAGCCAGTCGGGACCCCGTTTGTATTGTTTGATGGTGGAGTGCAGGGCATAGGACTGCAAGCTTCTGAAATAGGGCTTGAGCTTAACTGGCGTATAGGGGCAGCAGGCAAATCATTCTCGGATGAATTTTTTGATACAGTGAAAGCGATCGGCGGCTTGCAAGCCCTGGAGCCTCTAAGCCCGGTACATCTCAAGACTGAACAACTCGAGAATGGTGACTTATCCTTTCAGTGGGTCAGGCGAGGGCGGATCGATGCTGATAGTTGGATGGGCGCGGATATCGCGCTTGGTGAAGAGCGTGAAGTCTATCAGGTGGAAGTCTGGCAGTCCGATAAGCTGGTGCGAAGTGCACAGGTGCAGACCACGTCCTGGATCTATCCGAATCCAGAGCGCTTTGCTGAACTCGGCACGAATGAATTCCAGATTCGCGTAGCAATGGTGAGTTCCAAAACAGGAACTGGTGATTTCACTACGCTCGATACTTCAAACATTCTGTTAAAGTGAAAAAGGAAATTGCATGATTGAAGATAAGCCTTGGTATCTGTCTCGTACTGTTTGGGCTGGATTGGTCGCTCTGTTTTTATCGTTGGCAGGCGCTTTCGGCCTTATCAGCGATACGGTCGATCAGGGTGCTTTGACCGATATATTGCTGCAACTTGCGACCGGTATCGCCAGCCTTATTGCTGTCTTTGGCCGCTTAGGGGCAACTTCGCGCATTTCATAATTTTACAAAGCGTGATAGCAAAGTTTTGAAAAGTGGCATAGTTCCGGAATGTTGACGAATGCTCCGGATAATATTATGCATAAAAACAACAGTTTAGAATGGCGTCAGCCGGGGGGATCTGGTTGATGCTGTTCTACAGACCAAAATTCCTTTGGGTCTATAAGCAGGGTGATCGTTCATGCATCGTTCAGCTGAGAGGCGCTATATAAGGGACATGATGAAACAGAACCCTGCTCTCAAAATTTTCGCGCTTCTGGCCGTTAGCATTGGTCTGTTGCCGGTTGATGCCGGTGCTTTGCCAATCGCTACGCCACAGAAGTCTAATCTTCTGGTCGCCGCGGCTGCGGATTGTGCGGCAGTGGGCGAACAAGTGGCTGCCTCACAGGGTGGCCAGTTGGCCAAGGCAACCCCGACCACACAGAATGGCCGCGCCATGTGTGTGATTGTGGTACTCGTACCTGGTCGCGATGGCGAACGCCCGCGCCGTGTAGAAGTAGCCGTACCCGCACAGTAGAGCAGTTCCAGTTACGATCGAATTGTTGAAACCGCGTCTCACTGTTTGTTCTTGCGCATTCTCCTACGCAAAACCGCTTCGCTCTTTTGCTGGAAATGCTTTAATGCGTCCCTGCGAGGAGCCTCAAACTTGCGTATCCTGATCGTTGAAGACGACAAGGACCTGAACAGGCAGCTCTCGGATGCGATGGTTGCCACAGGTTATGTTGTTGATAGTGCTTTTGATGGCGAAGAAGGCCATCATCTGGGCGACACCGAACCTTACGATGCTGTGATCCTCGATATTGGCCTTCCGCAGATGGATGGCATCAGTGTTGTGGAACGTTGGCGCCGCAGTGGTCGGACCATGCCGGTTCTGATGCTGACAGCGCGTGATCGCTGGAGTGATAAGGTTGCCGGTATTGATGCTGGTGCCGACGATTATGTCGCCAAGCCTTTTCATATGGAAGAGGTTCTGGCTCGATTGCGTGCATTGATCCGTCGCGCTGCCGGCCACGCGTCATCGGAATTGGTCTGCGGTTCTCTGCACCTAGATACAAAGACTTCAAAAGCCAGTGTGGACGGCGTGGCGTTGAAGCTGACTTCTCATGAATATCGTCTGCTTTCCTATCTCATGCATCATATGGATGAGGTTGTTTCGCGGACGGAACTGGTCGAGCATCTATACGATCAGGACTTTGACCGCGATTCCAACACGATCGAAGTTTTTGTTGGCCGCCTGCGTAAAAAGATGGGCGTCGATCTGATCGAGACAGTCCGCGGCATGGGCTATCGCATCCGCTCGGACGGGCAAAATGACACGAAGGGGAACGGGAACTGAAGCTTTTAAGCGTTTTCCCCCCTTTGCGTTCACTTGCGATACGCGTCGTCACCCTTTCGACGCTCTGGGTCATCCTGGCACTCGTCGTTGTGGCCACGCTCATCAGTACCCTTTACGGCGATGCTGCACGCAACAATTTCGAACGACTTCTGACAGCGCACCTGTTCAGTCTTGTTGGTGCGGTCAGCATATCGCCGGACGGTACGCTTCAAGGTCGGCCCGAGCTTGGTGAACTGCGTTATTCCAGCCCGCTGTCCGGCTGGTATTGGTCTGTTGATCCCGTTACTTCAAACATTAATGGCAAGTTGCAATCACTATCCTCAGTAGGGCGTATTGTGCCTGAATTACCAGTAAATCAGGCACCGTTTGATAGCTCGTTTATGCGCAGCTATACGCTGCCGGGCTTAAATGGTGAAGAGCTCTATATCGTCGAAACGGAAGTCGTTCTTGACAATGAAAACCGCGTTGCGCGCTTCCGCGTGATGGGTAACTTGAGTGAAGTCATGAACGAAATCTCTGATTTTCGCAGCAAGCTTGCTTTTTATCTGGCGATTTTCGGACTTGGCAGCGTCTTTATCAATGCTGGCATTATTCTATTCGGCTTGCGGCCACTCGATAAGGTCCGTCAGGCATTGACCGACATTCGTGAAGGTCGATCAGCGAAGCTCGATACATCGCTTCCGATTGAAATTGCACCGCTCGCAAATGAGATGAATGCGCTGATTGAAAACAACCGGCGCATTGTTGAACGTTCGCGCACACAGGTCGGCAATCTTGCGCATTCGCTGAAGACGCCTCTTTCGGTCTTGACCAATGAGGCGCGGGCGATGGGGGGCGAACAGGGGCGGGTTGTTCTTGAGCAGAGCGAAGCTATGCAGGTGCAGATACAGCATTATCTGCAACGCGCTCGTATAGCGGCACAAAGAGATAGCGTCGTATTCAGAACTCAAGTCACTCCAGTGCTTGAGCGGATGGAACGGGTGACTGCAAAGCTCAACCCGGCGTTCAAAATCATATTCAGAAATGTGTTGCCGGACGCCGTTTTTGCTGGCGAAAAAGAAGATCTGGAAGAGATTGTCGGTAATCTGCTGGAGAATGCAGGTAAATGGGGCCGCAGACAGATTAAGATTATTTTGCGACCGGCCGCAGATGCGCAACGGCAGTTTGAGATTTTGATAGAGGATGACGGTCCGGGCCTAGCTCCTGACAAGATCGAACAAGCACTCAAACGTGGCAATCGTGTCGATGAGACCAAACCGGGCACGGGGCTTGGATTGGCAATCGTTCAGGACACTGTGCGGGAATATGGTGGCACCTTGCATTTGGACAAAAGCAACTTGGGCGGACTACAAGTTCGCGTTGTGTTGCCGCTAACTGAAGATTGATAGTTGTTTTTGCCACGAGGCGAACTAGAAGGTTAGACTTAATAGCTGCATCCTACGATAGTATGCATGCTCACTTTTTATGAAGGCCGGTTTGTTATGATAATGGTATCAAGGTTTTCTGCTCCTCTTCTGATCGCTTCGATGGCGTTCATGCTTGCTGCCTGCGGAACATCCGGTGGTGGAAAAGGTTTGGGACTGACTTCGCTTGGTGGGTCGTCTTCATCGACAGAAACGCGTCCGAACTTGCTGGCAACGCTCGGGAATGGGCTTTTGGGCGGTTCGGCAGCGCAGTTGACCGCAAGTGACCGCAAGAAGGCACTTGAAGCGGAATATAGGGCCCTTGAATATTCGCCTGCTGGTAAAGCAGTTTCATGGAGTGGCAGCGGATCGACATCTGGGGATGTAACTGCGGCACAGCCTTACCAGGTCGGTTCGCAAAACTGCCGCCAATATACCCATACTTTTACAATTGCAGACCAACTGCAAACCGCGCGTGGTACAGCGTGCCGTAACGCCGATGGCAGCTGGACACCGCTCAACTGATCGCTCTAAAGCACGATGCGTAAAATCAAAGAGTTAGAGCTTCCTTTGTGCGTCCGAAAGGACGCGCGGCGCTCTAAGCCTTTGCGGCGAATTGCCCTAGTCTGCAACTTCAGGCAGGTTAGTGTTGGTTTTTCCCTCGGCTGAGATTAAGTCTCAGCCATGGAATTCTGGTTGACTGCCGCACTGCTGACTCTTGCAGCTACATTGACTGTTTTGTTGCCGTTGACACGGAACAAGCAGGAATTTTTGCCCCCTGAAAAGAACGACCTGGAAGTGTATCGCGACCAGTTGCGCGAGGTTGAGGCCGACGCTGCGCGTGGCATGATCGACGCTCCCAGTGCTGAACAGGCTCGTATCGAAATCTCCCGACGCATCTTGAATGCCGAAAAGGCCAGTGCGGAATCGGCTGCCAATATGCAGAAAGCTCGATCCGGTCGGGTGCTGGCTCTCGCAGCGGTTCTGGCCGTTCCTTTGATCGCCTGGGGCATTTACCCGCTTTTCGGAACGCCTGACACGCCCTCGATGCCATTGGCGGCACGTCTGGCGAATAGCCCGCAAAATAGCTCGGTTGATGAACTTATTGCTCGTGCCGAAGCGCATCTTGCGCAAAACCCCGGCGATGCACGCGGATGGGATGTATTGGCACCGATTTATCTGCGGATTGGTCGCGGAGCTGATGCAGTCAATGCCTACCGTTCCGCAATTCGCCTTGAAGGTGAAAACTTCCAACGAATTCTTGGTCTTGGCGAAGCTTTGATCGCAGTATCCGGTGGGCCAATTACCGCCGAGGCAGAAGGTCTGTTTGAAAAAGCGGCTGCGCTTGAGCCTGATGACATCCGGCCTCAATATTACCTCGCGCAAGGCGAGATGCAGGATGGTAATGCAGATGGCGCGGTAAAAAGGCTACAGACGTTCCTTGATAAAGCACCGGCAGATGCGCCTTGGCGTGCACAGGTTGAGCAGACCATTGCGCGTATCCGCGGAATTGCTCCGCAAGCGCCTGCGAACGGTCCTACAACCGAGGATGTTGACGCTGCGGCCTCAATGAGCCCTGAAGATCGTCAGGCTATGGTTGAAGGTATGGTTCAACGTTTGGACGAAAGTCTTCGCGAAAATGGCGGGGATATTGATGGCTGGAAGCGACTTGTGCGCTCATATATGATCCTTAATCGCCGGGATGATGCACTTGATGCGCTGAAACGTGGAGTTGCGGCGTTGGATGGTGAAAAGCGGGATGAGCTAACAGGCTTTGCCGCAGGACTGGGTTTGGAAGCAGGGAGCGCAACACAATGAGTGCGACCGCAGAAAGCAGTGGACGTAACACAAAGCCAAAGGGTAGTTTAACCCGTACAGTCGGCCAGAGAAAGCGCAAGCGCCTGATATTGATCGGCGGTGCTTTGGCTGTTCTCGCTGTCGCGGTTGGCCTGATGCTTATGGCTTTTAATCAGGACATTCGATTTTTCCGAACACCTGCCGATTTGACTGAACAGGAAATCACTTCGGGTGCCCGGTTCCGTTTGGGAGGCCTTGTTGAAGAAGGCTCCGTGATGCGAGAAGGCAGCGAATTGCGCTTTACCGTCACAGACACAATCAAGACCGTTAAAGTCGTCTTCGAAGGAATTGCTCCTGATCTTTTCCGTGAGGGACAGGGCGTCGTCGCGGAAGGCCGCTTCGGTTCTGACGGTGTATTTCGAGCTGATAATGTGCTCGCCAAACACGATGAAAATTATGTCCCGAAGGACCTCGCCGACAGCCTGAAGAAAAAGGGCGTTTGGGAAGGTCAATGATGGGAAACGGACCAGTAATCGGAATTGGACAAAGCTTATGAATGTCGAGATTGGCCATTTCGCGCTTGTTCTGGCACTGGCTTTGTCAGTGGTTCAGTCTATCGCGCCGGTCGTAGGTGCGCAGCGTAGAGACATGCAGTTGATGGGGGTTGCAGTACCAACTGCACTGGCCGTCTTTGCGTTGATTGCGTTCTCTTTCATGGTTCTGACATTCGCCTATGTCGTCTCTGACTTTTCGGTCCTTAACGTGGTCGAAAACTCCCATTCGCAAAAGCCGATGCTTTATAAAATTACCGGCGTTTGGGGCAATCATGAAGGCTCTATGTTGCTGTGGGTGCTGATTCTTAGTTTCTTCAGTGCGCTGGTTGCAGCCTTTTCCGGCAATTTGCCAGAAACCCTGCGTGCGAACGTTCTTGGCGTTCAGGGCTGGATTGGAACTGCCTTTCTGGCCTTCATCATTTTCACTTCCAATCCATTTACGCGCATTATTCCAGCACCGATTGAAGGTGGCGATTTGAACCCGATCCTTCAGGATATAGGTCTCGCGATCCATCCTCCGTTGCTCTATCTCGGCTATGTTGGCTTTTCTGTATGCTTTTCCTTTGCTGTCGCTGCCCTGATCGAAGGTCGTATTGATGCGGCATGGGCGCGTTGGGTTCGCCCTTGGGCGCTGGTCGCATGGATGTTCCTGACGGGCGGCATTGCAATGGGCTCTTACTGGGCCTATTACGAGCTCGGCTGGGGCGGCTGGTGGTTCTGGGATCCGGTCGAAAATGCGTCCTTCATGCCATGGCTGGTTGGAACGGCACTGCTGCATTCAGCGATTGTCATGGAAAAACGCTCGGCCCTCAAAATCTGGACAGTGCTGCTCGCGATCCTGACTTTCTCACTGTCGCTTTTGGGAACCTTCCTGGTGCGCTCCGGCGTGTTGACGTCAGTGCATAGTTTTGCGACTGATCCGGGACGAGGCCTGTTCATTCTCGCTATTCTTGCCATCTTCATCGGTGGTTCTCTGTCGCTTTTCGCTCTTCGCGTTCAGAGCCTGTCTTCGGGCGGATTTTTCCAACCGATCTCGCGCGAAGGCGCCTTGGTCTTCAATAATCTCTTTCTCACAACCGCTGCCGCAACCGTTCTTATCGGTACGCTCTATCCACTCTTGCTGGAAGTGTTGACTGGTGACAAGATTTCGGTCGGCGCTCCCTTCTTCAACATGACCTTCGGACCATTGATGATCCCACTGCTGTTCGCTGTGCCTTTTGGTCCGCTGCTTGCCTGGAAGCGAGGAGACCTATACGGCGTTGCGCAACGGCTGATGACTGCATTCGCATTATCACTCATTACGGTCGGTATTGTGATTTGGCGCAGCGAGGCTCATTCCGTGCTCGCAGCGCTCGGCATCGGTCTTGCTGTATGGCTGATCCTTGGTAGCTTGACTGATCTCTGGTTGAAGGCCGGTATCGGCAAGGTTTCCGCGAGCAAAGCGCTGTTGCGCTTTAAAGGACTGCCACGTTCGGTATTCGGGACAGCTCTTGCGCATATTGGCCTTGGCGTGACTTTGCTCGGTATTATAAGCGTCACGACGTATGGTACCGAAAGTGTACTGTTGATGCGCCCGGGGGATACGACAAAGGTTGCGGATTATTCGCTACGCTTTGAAGGTCTACGTCCTTTGACCGGTTCAAACTTCACAGAAAACCGCGGCACGTTTACACTGCTGGATGCATCAAATCGTGATCTGGGTCTGATCGAACCGTCTAAGAGGTTTTTCCCGGCCCGTCAGATGCCAACCACTGAATCAGGCATCCGTACTTTATGGTTCAGTCAGGTTTACGTGGCTTTAGGCGATGAACCTGGCAATGGCTCCATCGTGGTGCGCGTTTGGTGGAAGCCGGATGTAACGCTGATCTGGTACGGCGCGCTCATCATGATGGTGGGGGCGATGTTCTCGCTCGCTGACCGTCGCCTGCGTGTCGGCGCTCCATCAAAGGCGCGCAAGTCCGCATCAAAGGAAGCAGAGGCGACAGCATGAGGATATGCAAACGTCTTTCCTTGCTTCTTCTGGGATTGTCGCTGGTATTTAGCGGATCAGCCGCTCTGGCAGTCAATCCAGATGAAGTGCTCGGCGACCCTCAGCTTGAAAAACGAGCGCGAGAGATATCTGCGGAACTTCGCTGCATGGTCTGTCAGAACGAATCGATTGACGATTCAAATGCCGAACTGGCGCGCGACCTGCGTGTTCTCGTGCGTGAACGCCTGACTTCTGGCGATTCTGATAAACAGGTGATGGACTTTGTCGTCGATCGTTATGGCGAATTCGTTCTGCTTAAACCTCGCTTAAATGCACAGACAGCGCTTCTGTGGGGCTTCCCGGTGCTGATTCTTTTGATTGGCGGGATTGCTTTGACCATTGCGTTCCGTCGGCGCAACACTACAACCGAAGTCCAAAAGCCGCTATCGGCGCGAGAAAAAGCCGAGCTTTCCAGGCTTCTCGACGATAAGTGAGCTAATATTCTATTCTGATTTTTTTCTCAAACCTTACAAAACTTTCATCTTCCGGAAATTGAGCGGTAAGGTAGCCCGAACTATCTTGAGCTCTATAAAGGATTATAGGACCGGATTTGCCTTGGTGGGAATTCTACGTCCGAGATTGCTGCTCGTAAGGAGAGACAGATGTCGAAGATTATAACTTCAAAGTATCGCAAGGGTGTTGCAGCGGTAGCGCTGTCAGCCGCGCTTGCCGGTGCGTTCGTCGCAACTGGCCCAATGGGCGTGATGAACAACGCCCGCGCCGAAGCAGTCAGTGTCACTCCGCCTCAGCAGGCAGGCTTTGCCGATCTGGTTGAAAAAGTGCGCCCGGCAGTCGTTAGCGTTCGCGTGAAGAAGGATGTGCAGGAAGCGGATAGCCGTGGCCAGCAGTTCGGGACACCTCCCGGTTTCGATCAGTTGCCAGATGGCCATCCGTTGAAGCGCTTCTTCCGTGATTTTGGAATGGAGCCGCGCGGTGACGCACGTCCAGATAACCGCCGTCCGGGCAATCGTGGCAAGCCGCGTCCGGGTCACGAACGTCCTGTGGCACAGGGTTCCGGCTTCTTCATCTCCGAAGACGGTTACCTCATTACAAACAACCACGTTGTTTCTGACGGTGATGCCTACAGCGTCGTTCTTGATGATGGCACCGAACTCGATGCGAAGCTGATCGGCACTGATGCGCGTACCGATCTTGCTGTGCTGAAGATCGATGATGCCAAGCGCAAGTTCACATATGTAAAGCTCAGCGATGACAGCAAGATCCGAGTCGGTGATTGGGTCGTTGCTGTTGGCAATCCGTTTGGTCTTGGTGGTACGGTCACATCCGGTATCGTTTCGGCCCGCGGTCGTGACATCGGTGCAGGTCCTTACGATGATTTCATCCAGATTGATGCTGCTGTTAACAAAGGCAACTCCGGTGGCCCAGCTTTCGATCTTTCAGGTGAAGTCATTGGCATCAACACTGCAATCTTCTCGCCTTCAGGCGGCAGTGTAGGTATCGCCTTCGCAATTCCTGCATCGACTGCCAAGCAGGTCGTCGACCAACTGATCAAAAAGGGCTCTGTTGAGCGTGGTTGGATTGGCGTGCAGATCCAGCCAGTCAACAAGGATATTGCTGCTTCACTTGGTCTTGCAGAAGAAAAGGGTGCGTTGGTAGCCTCTCCTCAGGCGGATGGTCCTGCGGCAAAGGCAGGCATTAAGTCTGGCGATGTAATCACGGCGGTAAATGGTGAACCGGTTCAGGATCCACGTGATCTGGCCCGTAAGGTTGCCAATATCGTTCCGGGTGAAAAGGCTGCTTTGACGGTCTGGCGCAAGAACAAGGCTGAAGAAATCGACATTACGATTGCCGCTATGCCACAGGATCTGGGCAAGGCGGACAGCCAGTCTGGCGGAAGTGATACGGAGCAAGGCGAAACGCTCGACTCGTATGGTTTGACGGTCACGCCGTCGGAAGACGGTGACGGCGTTGTTGTCACAAATGTCGATCCCGATAGCGATGCGTCTGACCGTGGCATTCGTTCCGGTGACATCATTGTTTCGGTTAACAATCAGATTGTTAAGAGCGCCAAGGATATAGACAACGCAATTGCTGAAGCCTCAAAGGCTGGTCGTAAGGCTGTGCTGTTGCAGCTTCAGAGCAACGACCAGAGTCGCTTCGTAGCCCTTCCGATCGATCAGGGATAATGGTTGCGTGAGGCAAAGTATCTGAAAATAAAATGCCAGGCGGAGAACCCGCCTGGCATTGCTTCATTTTCTCCAACGATCCGGTTTATAGTATCGTCATGAAGATTCTCGTTATTGAAGACGACCGCGAAGCGGCCCGCTATCTTGAGAAGGCCTTTACTGAGGCCGGACATTCTGCCGACATCGCCGGCGATGGCGAAATCGGTTATGCGCTGGCTGAAAACGGCAATTATGATGTGCTGGTCGTTGATCGCATGTTGCCCAAGCGTGACGGTCTTTCTGTAGTCGCCGGATTACGTGCCAAAGGCATGGAAACGCCGGTACTCATTCTTTCCGCCCTCGGCGAAGTGGATGACCGCGTAACTGGTTTGCGCGCAGGCGGTGATGACTACCTGACCAAGCCCTATGCATTTTCTGAACTGCTTGCACGTGTTGAAGTTCTGCAACGCCGCTCAAGCCCACGCGAAGCAGATACAATCTACCGCGTTGGCGATCTGGAACTCGATAGGCTTGCCCACACAGCGCGCAGGCAGGACGTGGATATTACCCTCCAGCCACGAGAGTTTCGTTTGCTTGAATATCTGATGCGCCATGCAGGACAGGTGGTAACGCGCACGATGCTGCTTGAAAATGTCTGGGATTATCATTTCGATCCTCAGACCAATGTGATTGATGTGCACATCTCACGACTTCGCAGCAAAATCGAAAAAGGCTTTGATGGTCCATTGCTGCATACCGTTCGTGGTGCGGGCTATATGCTCAAAGCCGGGCGCACTAAAGCCTCTACTGCGAGTGCCAAGGTGGAATGATGGGTCGTTTCTCTGCGCTTATGCGCACGACGGCAGCGCGCCTATCGACGCTTTATCTCCTTTTGTTTGCCGTAGGAGCGGTAGCACTGGTCTTTTATATGACCAATCTTTCCGCCTCCATTATCAACAGTCAGACTCAGGAAGCGCTGGGCGAAGAAGTCGCAAGCATCGGTAAGGCCTATGCGCGGGGTGGTATTCCGCAACTTGTGCGCACGATTGATTACCGTTCACGTCAACCCGGCGCCTACCTCTATCTGGTCGCAGACCCGTCTGGTCGTATTCTATCCGGCAATGTTGAAGGTGTTGAACCGGGCGTGCTGGATACGGATGGGATTGTCGAGCGCGCCTTCAAATATCGCCGCTATGGTGAGCAGGGAACTGAGACTGAACACCGTGCGATTGCAGTTGTGATTGCATTGCCTAATGGAATGCGCTTGCTGGTAGGTCGCGATTTGGGCGAGCCGGAGCGTTTCCGCGATCTTGTACGCAGTTCGCTTATGTTGGCTCTCGGCATTATGGGTGTCGGTGCGCTTCTGATCTGGTTCTTCGTTGGACGGCGTGCACTTAAGCGCATCGATGAAGTTTCGCGTGCTTCGCAGCGCATTATGGATGGCGACTTGACAGGGCGATTGCCGGTTAATGGTTCCGGGGATGAGTTTGACCGTCTCTCCAGCAATCTCAATGTCATGCTTGCGCGCATTCTTGAACTGAATGAAGGCTTGAAGCAAGTTTCCGATAATATTGCGCATGACCTCAAGACACCACTCACACGTCTGCGCAACCGCGCTGAAGAGGCGTTATCAGGGAAGAAGGCTGGTCCTGAGTATCGTGAGGCGCTGGAAGATATCATCGGTGAATCTGATCAGCTGATCCGCACGTTCAATGCGATTTTGATGATCTCACGTCTTGAAGCAGGCTATTCGGCTGAGAATTTGGAAAACATGTCGGTCGCATCTATCGTCAGTGATGTGGCTGAAATGTACGAGCCGGTTGCCGAAGATGCGGGTGCCACTTTGACACTTAGCACGCTTGATGATGCGCCGCTGCATATCAACCGTGAGCTTGTGGGCCAGACCGTCTCCAACCTCGTTGATAATGCGATCAAATATGCGCTCTCAGGCGAGAACCCTGCTGTCGTTACACTTTCCATGGAGCGTGATTCACAATGGGTGCGCATCGTGGTCGCTGATAACGGCCCAGGCATTCCAGAAGACAAACGCGAGCAAGCGACTGAACGGTTCGTACGGCTTGAGGAAAGCCGTACACAGCCGGGATCGGGGCTTGGTTTAAGCCTTGCCAAGGCGGTTATGAAATTGCACGGTGGTGCGCTGCGTCTGGAAGATAATGGACCCGGCCTGCGTGCAGTACTTGAGTTTTCCTTGCCGAAGGACGCACAATCTTAAAGCATTTTCGGCAAAAGTGGGAGCCGGTTTTGCGTAGGATAAAGCCTAAAAACAAATAGTTATAGCGGTTCCAACTAAGACTGAATCGTTGGGACAGCTATAAAGTGACATGCTAGAGGGGATCATGGCGGCTGAAAATTCAAAGGAACTGCTTTTCGACCGTAACCTTTGTGGGCTGGCACCGCTTGATTCTGAACGAGCACAATCCTTTCTGACTGATCTTGAAGAACGGGCAAAGGAAGACGAGCTTGGTCGCGTCACCGCACTGCTGAACAATGAGAAAGCCAGGAGCTTTCTTGCAGCCGTTCTTGATCTGTCGCCGTTTATTCGTGAATCCTTGATCCGTAAGCCGCGCATTCTTGATAGAATTGCAACAGCCGCGCCCGAAGAGGCACTCGCCGATATTCTTTCCGAGATTACCTCATCCGGCACGGAAGAGGGCGTCACAGAAGCTTCTTTGATGAGCAGTCTGCGCCAGCGAAAACGTGAGGTGCATGTGCTGATCGCGCTTTGTGATCTGGCGCAAATCTTCAATACAGAAACGACAACGGGCTGGCTCACCGATCTGGCCGAAGCTTGCACGGGCGCCGCCATCCGCTTTCTGCTTCGAGACGCGGACAGTGCGGGCAAAATCAAACTGCCCGACCGTGAGAACCCTGATAAGGAATGCGGTTGGATTGTGCTTGGCATGGGCAAATTCGGCGCGCGTGAACTCAACTATTCCTCTGATATCGATCTTATCGTCTTTGTTGACGAAACGCGTCCTGCTATCGGTGATCCCTACGAATGCGTTGATACGTTTTCGCGGATGACACGGCGTCTGGTTCGCATTCTTCAGGATCGCACGGCAGACGGCTATGTTTTCCGCGTCGATCTGCGTTTGCGCCCTGATCCAGGTTCGACGCCTTTAGCGATCCCAGTTGGTGCAGCCATTCATTATTATGAAGGGCGCGGGCAGAATTGGGAACGTGCGGCGATGATCAAAGCGCGCCCTATTGCCGGGGATCGTGAGTCCGGCAAACAGGTGTTGGCCGAGCTGGCCCCTTACGTTTGGCGCAAATATCTCGACTACGCGGCAATCGCCGACGTCCATTCCATCAAGCGGCAGATCCACGCCCATAAGGGGCACGGCGATATTGCCATTCGCGGCCATAATGTGAAGCTCGGTCGTGGTGGCATCCGCGAGATCGAATTCTTTGTGCAAACACAGCAGTTGATTGCAGGCGGACGGTTCCCTGAATTGCGTGGTAATCAAACTGTCCCGATGCTCGGAAAGCTCGCAGAGCGCGGCTGGATCAGCGAAAAAGCCCGCGATTGCCTCGCCAAAGAATATTACTTTCTCCGCGATGTAGAACATCGCATTCAGATGATTGCCGACGAACAGACCCATATTCTGCCGGAAGACGATGAAGGCTTTGCTCGCGTCTCTCATATGATGGGTTACGCTGATACCGCAGAGTTTTCCGAAGTGTTTCTGTCAGCTCTCAAGGTTGTCGAAAAGCACTATGCCGCGCTGTTCGAACAAGCGCCGGAGCTTGGTTCCTCCAGTGGCAATCTCGTTTTCACCGGCGATGTAGACGATCCGGGTACTTTGGAAACGCTGGCCTCGATGGGCTATGAACGTCCCAGCGATATCTGCCGCGTTATCCGCACATGGCACTTTGGTCGCTATCGCGCCACGCAATCAGCAGAAGCGCGCGAACGCCTCACTGAACTGACCCCAGCCTTATTACAAGCCTTTGCTGCTACCAAGCGCGCCGATGAATCGCTCTTGCGTTTCGATGGGTTTCTGCAAGGCTTGCCTGCGGGCATTCAGCTTTTTAGTCTGCTGCAATCCAATCCGCGTCTTCTCAATCTGCTCGTGATGATCATGAGTGCGGCGCCACGACTTGCCGAAATCATCACAAGGAAGCCGCATGTTTTCGACGGTTTGCTTGATCCGGCGATTTTTTCCGAAGTGCCAACCCGCACCTATCTTGAAGAGAGGCTCCGAGCATTTCTGGGCGCTGCAACCGATTTTGAAGAAGTTTTGGATCGCCTGCGTATTTTTGCGGCTGAACATCGCTTTCTGATCGGTATCCGTCTGCTGACAAGTGCAATTGATGGCGTCCGTGCTGGGCGCGCCTTTTCCGATCTGGCTGAGCTGATGATCGGGAAGGCCTTCGAGGTTGTTGAAGCCGAACTGCAACGGCGTCATGGTAAGGTTAGGGGTGCTAAGGTAGTGCTTCTTTCGATGGGCAAGCTCGGTAGCCGCGAACTGACTGCAGGCTCTGATGTCGATCTGATCCTGCTCTATGAACATGACAAGGATACTGAAGAATCCGATGGTGAGAAGCCGCTGGCTCCGTCACAATATTACATCCGGCTCACACAGCGCCTCATCGCTGCACTCTCCGCTCCGACTGCCGAAGGTGTGCTTTACGAAGTCGATATGCGATTGCGCCCATCGGGCAACAAAGGCCCTGTCGCAACCCATATTGAGTCATTCGGAAAATATCAGCGCACAGAGGCTTGGACATGGGAACACATGGCTCTGACGCGCGCACGCCCAATTCATGGCGATGCTGCATTCATAGATTTCATCAAGGGTGAAATAGAGGATGTGCTATCCACCAAGCGCGATACGACGAAAATAGCCAAGGACGTGCGTGAAATGCGCGACCTCATTTATCAGGAAAAGCCACCGCGCGACGATTGGGATTTCAAGCTGAAACCCGGCGGTATTGTCGATCTTGAATTCATAGCGCAGTTCGCGGTTCTCGTTGGAAAGGTCGCAAAGACCCCGCGTCCTCTTGCAACTGAGGAAGTGCTTGCTGGCCTTGATCCCTCATTCGCCGATCCAGCAACAATTGATGCTCTGGTTGAAGCGCATCGCTTCTATACCAATCTCAGCCAAACAATACGTCTCTGCCTTGGCAGTGACGCCACACGTGAAGAGTTCATTCCTGGAATGATTGATATTCTCTGTCGCGCTGCCGAGCTGCCGGACATTAAACGCGTGGAGCATCACCTGACGGAACTGGCCTCGAATGTTCGAACCAGTTTTGACAAGCTGATAAACTGATTATGCTGCGTGGGTTTCAGTATGTTGGCTGGAGGCAATGGCCTGTCTCCGGTCAGGTATGCATACCGAGACCACGGTTCCAATGCCTTCAGTTGAGCGGATACGCAGCCAGCCGCCATGGAGTTCAGCAAGAGATCTGGTGATCGCAAGGCCTAGACCTGAGCCAGTATGCGATTTTGTGAACTGGTTCTCGACCTGCTCGAACGGCTGACCGATTTTCCGCAGAGCGGATTTCGGGATACCGACGCCAGTGTCCTGAATAGTCATGAACAGAGCTGATCCAGTCTTCCGTGCGCGAACCGTGATGCGTCCATTGTGAGACGTGAACTTCACCGCATTGGATAGAAGGTTGATCAGCACTTGCTTGACGGCACGGCGATCCGCATTGAGCTGCATGGCTTCTTCAATACGCGTCTCAACTGTGATGTTTTTTTCATCTGCTTGCAAAGAAATCATGCGCACAGTTTCATTGATCAGCGGACAGAGGTCGATCTCCTCACGATCAAGCGAAAAGTGGCCCGCTTCGATCTTCGACATATCGAGAATGTCATTGATCACGTTGAGCAGGAAATTACCGCTGGTGTGAATGTCGTTGATATATTCCTCATAGCGGTCGGAGCCGAGTGGCCCGAAAGTGCCAGCCTGGATCATTTCGGAGAAACCGATGATTGCATTGAGCGGGGTGCGCAACTCGTGAGACATATTGGCAAGGAATTCGGACTTGGCGCGGTTTGCAGCTTCCGCGCGTTCCTTTTCCTGACCGTATTTGCGAGCCAGCTCTGATAGTTCACGTACGCGGTCGCGCTCACCTTTACGGGCAATGGACAGGTCGTGAATGGTCGCCATCAGGCGTCGTTCGCTATCCACCAGACGTTCCTGATGCTGCTTGATCTGGGTAATGTCGGTGCCGATGGAAACCAAACCACCGTCCTGTGTACGGCGTTCATTGACCTGTAGCCAGCGCCCATCGCTCAGTTGACGTTCGAAAGTCTGGCCGCCAGCGCGATTATGCTCGTTCGCCATGCGACGTTCAAAGCTGAATGGACGCGTATGCGCATCAACTTCGTTGCGCGGCACGCCGGGCTTGAGTGTCCAGACCGGAAGACCTGCGTATTCGCTGAACTTGGAATTGGCCATCACCAGACGGTTATTGGAATCCCAGAGAACGAATGCCTCGGAAATATTCTCGATGGCTTCCCGGATACGCATATCGGCTTCTGCCGTCTGCTGCGCAAAGCGATGCTGTTCACTGACGTCGAATGCAATGCCGACGAGGTGCAGATCATTTTCGGACGCGATCTCGGCACGAACCCGCATCCAGACCCAAGAACCATCCGCGTGACGCATACGGAAAACGCGATCCACATGCGAAATGTCACCAGCCGCTGCCTGTTCCGCAATCGAATAAAGATCGCCGTCTTCTGGATTGATGATTGCAGACACGTCGCCAAAGGCAAGCACAGCATCCTGCGCCTCATAGCCGAGCATCTCATACATGGAGCGCGACCAGTAGATGCGTCCGCGTGCCATATCCCAATCCCATAGACCACCACGACCACGCGCAAGCGCCATATCGATACGACGCTGGATCTGGCCGGAAAGATCGTCGGCTTCGCGGGCACGCGCTGCCTGACTGAAATAGGCATAGAGAATTGCAAACATCACTCCGGTCGTGCCTGCAAAGAGCGTCACGTTAAGCGATACGGCGCGTTTCCATTCAGCAAATATCGTGCTTTCCGGTTCCGCTGCAATGATAGCGTAAGGAACAGTCATTGGTTTTGACACTGTGCCGTAGGCAGCTTCTCCGTTCATGACGACTGTCAAAACGCCAGCACGTTCCGCAAACATAAACAGGGGCTGGATGTCGCTAAACACATCATCGGCCTGTTTGCCAACGATGTTGGTTGCGGGGCCGGAGGCTGTGACGATGACTGAATCGTCATTGACCAGAGCAATCGTCATGCCGCTCGAAGAAAGACCGCGGGAGCGAAATTCCGCAATGGTATTATCAAGATCTTTGGGCGCCATTTGCGCACCAGCCTGCGTGCCATTGGCTGCACGCTCGATCATCTGCGCCAGATTGGCAGTCGCGGCGGACAAGGCTGCCTTGTGCTGCAATTCGATGTCTTCGCGCCACGATAACATCGAGAACACGCGCGCCACGCCAAGTATGATGAGAAAGATGATAATGAGGGCCGGAACAAGACGACGCAATACGGGTTCAACCGCCACGAACTTACCGTAGGCAGGACCCGCAAGAAGCTTGGCATGCCCCGAGAGCCTGCCTTTCTTCCGCTTCCGTCCGGAGTCGCGATGCTTCCCCGCCGTCGCGTCGTACGCGTCGGTGCTTGCCATCTGTTGGCCCCTCTTGATTTGCCGTGACAGTTCCCAAGATGCGCCGGAAGCGCTGTCCGCCCGAAACTGCTTGAACTGAAATCTCTACTCAAAATGTTTCGGAATACGCCATCTCCGAACAGCTTCAATGAATCAAAAGTGATTCGCGCTGTCCAGTGAATTCGTTAACGAGATGTAAAAAACACCGCCGCCGCACTTGGTTTTTCTGTTGAATCTCAACCTGTTAAGCGGAATCAGTTTGAGAGAGTGCTCATCTAACATCATGAAAAGACTCATGAAAGCCGTAAGTCTTTGCAGGTTTTATGCGGTTTTTCTTGGATGACGGCAGAACGGTTGCGCCCGGCCCATTTTGGGGCCGAGCGCAACGAATCAGCAAGTAGCAATATATGATTCGCGAATCAGGCGAGGGTTCGGTCCACGATGTCGCGAAGATCGGTCGACAGCTTAGGAGTTCCGGCGATGCGAGCCAGTGCAGCACGCGCATGTTCACGACGCGTATCTTCGAGTGAGCGCCATGAGCGCAAAGCAGTGAGAAGACGCGCTGCAAGCTGCGGGTTCTCCGGATCAATCGCGAGAATGATATCGGCGAAGAAACTATAAGCCGTACCATCCTTGCGATTGAACCCGGTTGGGTTGCTTGCAGAAAAAGCCCCGATCAGTGCACGTACCCGGTTTGGATTGTCGAACGAAAGGAGCTTGTGTTTAGTAAGCGCACGAACGGCATCAAGCGCTTTTTCGCCGGGGCGTGTTGCTTGCACGATAAACCACTTGTCCATTACTAACCCGTCGTCACCAAACCGCTTTTCAAATGATGCAAGAGCTCCCTGAGCTTCATGGCTGTCACCAAAGCGATGCACCAATACGCTGAGAGCGGCTGCGCGATCGGTCATGTTATCGCCGTCAGCAAACTGCTGGGCAGCGCGGGCAGGGGTGTTTTCGTGTCGGCTGAGATAGTCGAGAAGCACGTTGCGCAATGCGCGCTTGCCAGCTGATACGGCATCTGGCGAGAACGTTCCTTCCTGCTGCAAGCTTGCATAAAGCGATGCGAAATTGCCCGCATAAGCGGATACGATTGCCGTGATGAGGTGATCGCGGCTTGCGCGAATTGCATCAGGGTCAACATTGTGACCCATCTCACGCGCTATATCGCTTTCAGTCGGTAAGGTCAGACAAAGTGCTCGGAAGGCCGCATCAAGCGTTTCGTCGGAGGCAACGCTCCCTGCAAGTTCAATGATCCTGTTGTCAATTTCCGGTTCATGGCTGCCCCGCACACGTTTGGCACCGTCGAGCAGGGCTTGCGTGAAAATGCCAGTCAGGGCCTGCCAACGAGCGACAGGATCGCTGTCGTTCAATGCCAGGAATATACGGTCGTCCGGATCAAGCGGGGAGATCAGATTGATTGGCGCGGAGAAGCCACGCAGCAATGACGGGACGGGGCGCTCTTTGATGCCATGAAAGACGATGGTTTCCGAGGCCCGATGCAGATGGATAACGCCATCATGAACATCTCCGCCCTCGACTGATGAAGGCAGAATATCTTTGCCGTTTGATCCCAGAAGGCCAAAGGCGATAGGAATATGCATTGGCTTCTTTGTTGGCTGCCCAGGAGTCGGTGCGAGCGATTGCGCAAACTCTATGGTGAAGGTTTCTTTTTCAGCATTAAAGTCGAAACTCGCTTCGACTTTGGGTGTTCCAGACTGATCGTACCAAAGCGAGAATTGTGAGAAATCCTGTCCAGAAACGTCAGCAAAAACTTTGATGAAGTCTTCAATGGTCGCCGCTTCTCCGTCATGGCGTTCGAAATAGAGGTCCATGCCTTGGCGGAATAATTCAGGACCGATGATGGTGCGGATCATGCGCACGACTTCCGAGCCTTTTTCATAGACTGTCGCCGTATAAAAATTGTTGATCTCGCTATATTCGCGCGGACGAACCGGGTGCGAAAGGGGGCCGCTATCTTCGGGAAATTGTTGGGCTTTGAGGATTTTCACTTCCGCGATGCGTTTCACAGGGCGCGAGCGCTCATCCGCAGAAAACTCGTGATCGCGATAAACCGTCAGGCCTTCCTTGAGGCACAGCTGGAACCAGTCGCGACACGTGATGCGATTGCCGGTCCAGTTATGAAAATACTCATGCGCAATAACCGCTTCAATGCCTGCATAATCAACGTCCGTTGCTGTATCGGAATCAGCCAGCACGTATTTATCGTTGAAGACATTGAGGCCTTTGTTTTCCATTGCTCCCATATTGAAGTCGGAAACTGCAACGATATTGAAGACGTCCAGATCGTATTCGCGACCAAATTTTTCCTCGTCCCAACGCATGGAACGCTTGAGTGCATCCATGGCGTAAAGCGCGCGATCCTGTTTGCCATGCTCGACATAAATAGCGAGATCGACTGGGCGTCCTGATTGCGTGGTGAAATGGTCTTTCACAACATCGAGCGAACCCGCGACAAGGGCAAAGAGATAGGACGGCTTCGGATGCGGGTCATGCCAGACGGCAAAATGCCGATCGGCATCGCTTGGCACAACACCGTGCTCAACGGGATTGCCATTCGCGAGCAAAATTGGGGCGGCTGTCTTCTTGGCGTCAATGCTTACCGTATAAACGGAAAGCACGTCCGGCCGGTCATAGTAAAAGGTGATGCGACGGAAACCCTCCGCTTCGCACTGTGTGCAATAGACGTCGCTCGACCGATAAAGCCCTGAGAGCTGGCGATTTGTCGTCGGATTAACTTCGGTGACGATCTCAAGCGTAAAACGGTCTGTATCGGGCAGGTCGGTGATTTCGAGCTGATCGGGCGTCACTGAATAGCCGTTGTCGCTAAGCGATGCTCCGTTCAGGCTCAAGCTGATCAACTTCAGCTCATCGCCGTCCAAAATAAGTGGCGTTCCTGCAGGCGTGCCCGCTCGGCGCTCGATGGTCAGTTGGGCGCGAACGATTGTCTTTTCGGGCTCAAGGATGAAGTCGAGTTTCGTTTCTGGAATAGCGTAAGGCGTTGGGCGATAGTCTTCGAGGCGGAATGTCTGACCAGTTTCAGTACGCATTGCGAAACTCTTCTTTGAAGCGCATCCCGAAAAGTGTGAAACGGTTTTCGGGCAAGATGCGCGTTGAAATAAATCATGAGAGCGCCGATCGGGGTCAATCAAATCGAAAGGCGCTCCAAGCACTTCGATGCAAGAGTCGTATCCGGCTTTTTAGCAAACGACAAGAAAAGCGAAGTTGCTCAATATTTTTTACATGCCGCTCTTTGCTTGGCTGGAACTTTATTACGAACAGGCCTATGGATAGCGCGATAACTGTAATTTCCCGCCATGCTCCATATCTCCCGATTAAGGAATTGCGTTGTGAAGTCCCTTCCGGACGCGGCCTCCGCAAATGTTCAGGTCAGCGAAACTATCGAGCCTGATCTACTTCAGAACAACCCGATGTTGGGGATCAGCCTTAAAGTCGCTTCTGTCGCTGTTTTTGTGGGCATGTCGACCTTGCTCAAAGCTGCTGAGGGCATTCCACTTGGTCAATTGATCTTCTTCCGTTCATTCTTCGCAGTACTGGCGATCCTTGTCTATTTCGCTCTGCGCGGGCAACTCTCCGGCATTCTTCAAACCCGTCACGGCTTCAGTCACTTCTGGCGCGGGATGGTTGGTGTGGGTGCGATGTCACTGAGCTTTTATGCCCTGACCAAGCTACCTTTGCCTGAAGCAATTGCAATCAATTACGCGTCTCCCCTAATTGCTGTGGTGCTGGGTGCTCTAATCCTGCATGAAGTCGTCCGGCTTTATCGCTGGAGTGCGGTGATTATCGGCCTTTTGGGCGTAATGATCATCATCTGGCCACGCATGACCTTATTTGCTGAAGGCAATGTCGGACATAACGAAGCCATGGGTGCGCTTGCGGCTCTTGGGGGGGGCGGTCATGGCTGCTTTTGCGATGATGCTGGTGCGTCGCCTTGTGCAGACAGAGCGCACCTCGACAATCGTTATCTATTTCTCGATTTCCGCCAGTGTTATTGCGCTGGTCAGTGTTCCGTTCGGCTGGGTCATGCCGACCGGACCACAGCTCGCAATGCTGATTGGTGCGGGTATTGCTGGTGGTATCGCTCAAATCCTTCTGACCGAATGCTATCGGCATGCACCGATGAGCACGATTGCACCATTTGAATACACATCAATGCTGCTTGGCCTGGGGATAGGCTTTCTGTTTTTTGGTGATATTCCGACTTTTGAAATGCTCATAGGCAGTGCCATTGTCATGGCAGCCGGCGGATATATCATCTACCGCGAGCATCAGCTGGCGATTGAACCACACAAGGCGAATACCCCCCATCAGTCACAGTAACCTCATGCTTGCCCCGGCGTTCCCTCAGCGCGCGGATCAAGCTGCATTGTTTCGGGTGTCGATTGACCATCGGGCGTATGGAACTTGAATTCAGTTTTCTGATCACTGATTGCAGGACGCTCGAACCGCCGAATACGCCAGAAGGCGTGTAATCCGTAGATAGCATAGGCAACGGCCATGGTCACGAAGAAGCCAGACGCGCCGATGAGATCCATCATAGGGCCTGAAATTGCCGGTCCAAGCACACTGCCGCAGCCATAGATTATCAGCAATCCGCCGGAGATTTTCACAAATTCATTGGCATCGGCGTAGTCATTGGCGTGCGCTACATTGAGACTGTAGATCGGGTAGAGCACAGAGCCGAAAAGAAACATCATGATGTAAAGCGCGTAAGGCGATGTTGGATGAATCAACAGCATGACAGCCGACAGGACAAACCCGATAACACCGGCTATGACCATCACAATTCGACGGTCTACGAGGTCAGAGGCGCGACCGATCGGGTACTGAAAAATTGCGCCACCGATCATGGCGCAGGCAAGCATGGTCGCGATGCCAAAGGTTGTAAGCCCATTCATTTCGCCATAGATCGCAGCGAGAAAGCTCCATGTGCTAGCCACAATACCAGCAATGAAAGAGCCAATGGCGGCAGCCGGAGAGCGGCGATAGAGGCCTTTCAAATCGAGTGAAGCCTGAGTAAGCGGGTTTGGCGATTGCGCACTTGAAAGTGTAGTCGGCAGCAGGGCGCTTGCATAGATGATGGCGCAGACGATGAAGAGCGTAACGGTCGTCGCATCGCCAAATGGCAGGATATATTGTCCACACATCAGACCAAGCATGGTGATGATCATATAGAACGAGAAAATCTTGCCACGCGTTTCATTTGTAACGCGTTCATTCAGCCAGCTTTCGATAATCATGTAGGAGCCGGCAAGCGAGAAGCCTGCGATGCCGCGAAAGATCATCCAGGCATAAGGGCTTATGATCAGTGAATGCAGGAGCAGTGCAATGGAGAGGAGTGTCAGCAAGGCTGAAAACACGCGCACATGCCCGACGCGTCGCACCAGATGTGGGATCAGGATGCAGCCCATTGTGAAAGCCAGTGAATAGGAAGTTCCCATCCAACCTATAGTCGTGGTCGACCAGCCTTCGATCCCGCCACGGATGGGCAGGAGAATACCCGCAAGCCCACCTGCAAGCAGCATGAGAAATGTGCTTGCCAACAAGGCGGCAATGGGCAGGAGCTGTCCAGCCATGATGAACTCCACGAAGGGCTATATTGTCCACACGGACTATATTTAAAGAATACCTGTTACCGTCAGGCACCGTTCAAAATGCGAACTACTGCATGTTTGCGGCATGTTGGTGACAGTCTTGCTGCCGATGCCACCGAAATGAAGGAATATCAATCGCCTAATTCGGCGAGCTTCATTTTTACAGCGAGAAAATCACGCCAGGCAAAGCGCTTCTGTGCGGGCGTGCGCAGCAGATAAGCCGGATGCAGTGTTGGCATAACAGGAATTTCAATGCCTGAAGGCGTGCGATGCACTTTCCAGTTGCCGCGCAGGCGCAAAATACCTTCAGCCGCCCCCGTCAACGCCTTACCGGCAGGACCGCCCAGTGCGACCAGTATTTTCGGTGCCGCAAGTTCAATCTGCCGTTCAATAAATGGGCGGCACAATTCAGTTTCGACCGGCGTGGGTGTACGATTGCCCGGCGGACGCCATGGAATTGTGTTGGCGATATAGACATTCTCGCGCTTGAGACCAATGGCCTCGATCATTCGGTTGAGCAGCTGTCCGGATTTACCGACGAACGGTAGTCCTTCTATGTCCTCATCACGCCCCGGCGCTTCACCGACAAACATGATGTCTGACGATGGATCGCCGTCTGCAAAACAGAGGTTTTTTGCAGTGAACTTTAGATTGCAGCCATCAAATGCTGCGAGCTTTTCGCGCAGTTCTTCCAGCGTTGCAGCTTGGGAAGCTGCTTCACGGGCAAGCGCGATCTGCGCGCCGTCTGGAACGTCAGTTGCAGCCTGCACAGGGCGGCTTGTGGGTGAGGGGACTGCTGCTTGGCGCGGCTGCTGTTGTTGCGGACGCGCGCGGTCTGTTTGCGCCGTAGATCTGTCTTCCTGCGCTGGTGCCGACCGTGCCAGCTGACGCTGTGGTTCTGCAAAGCGATCGATTGGCGTGTCGGAAAGTGGCATGTCGACGCCCGCTTCCGCGTAAAAGCGAAGCAGACCTTCCATATCCAGTGTTTCCCGGTCATCGATCATGTTTTTACCTCACAGATTGAGGTGGCGAATTTTGACGTCGATTGCAAGAGCGCAGCGCATAATTCCGGTTTATAGAGTGATTAAAGCATGTCTCCCCAAAGTAGGAACCGGTTTTCGGATAAAGACATGCGTAGAAACCAACCTGCATGTCTCCCAAAACTGATAGCTAATATTTTTATGAAGGGACGATGCGTTGCGTCACAATAGCCCACAACCAGACGGTTGGCCGTTTAAGAATTGACGTTTACGTTAAGGTCAATACTATGAAGGTACTTTTTGCAGTGATTTTGGACAATTGGACGCATATGCGACAGTCTTTAACTCTGCGAGAGGGTAAAGCAACTGGAGCGCATGCGGAATAGTAAGAAGCGTTTTCGGATATGATGCGCGTTAGAACAAAACGTTAGGGCGCGATCTGATGTATTCGGATTGAAAGCGTTTTAAGGGGAAACAAGGCCTGTCCGAATATGGTTTATCCCCATTCGCGATAGGTTCATGAGCAAAAACAATTGGATGCATTGCCCGCGCTGAAATAGTGAGGGGAAAATGTAAACCCGACGGAGGCACAAATGTCCGAAGCCCCAGCAATCGCGAGCCAGGAGCTTCCCGAGCGCGAGAGCATGGAATTTGATATTGTGATTGTTGGCGCAGGCCCTGCTGGCCTTGCTGCGGCTATCCGTTTCAAACAAATCAATCCCGAATTTTCAGTCGTCGTTCTTGAAAAGGGCGGGGAAGTCGGCGCTCATATTCTGTCAGGCGCAGTCGTCGATCCAAGTGGTATCGATCAACTGCTGCCGGGCTGGCGTGATGAAGAGGGACACCCGTTCAAAACACCAGTAACCGCAGATCATTTTCTGCTGCTCGGTCCTGCAGGCTCGGTGCGTCTACCGAATTTCGCCATGCCGCCATTGATGAACAATCATGGCAATTACATTGTGTCTCTTGGCAATGTCTGCCGCTGGCTTGGTACCAAGGCTGAAGAACTTGGCGTTGAAATCTATCCGGGCTTTGCGGCGACTGAAGTGCTTTATAATGATGAAGGCGCTGTGATTGGTGTCGCAACTGGCGACATGGGCATTGAACGCGATGGCACACACGGTCCGAACTATACACGCGGCATGGCTCTGCTCGGCAAATATGTGCTGATCGGGGAAGGTGCGCGCGGTTCGCTTGCCAAGGAAGTGATAGCGAAGTTCAAGCTTGATGAAGGTCGCGAGCCAGCAAAATTTGGTATCGGCCTCAAGGAACTTTGGCAGGTTGATCCATCCAAGCATAAGCCGGGTCTGGTGCAGCATTCGTTTGGCTGGCCGCTCGATATGAAGACCGGTGGCGGCTCATTCCTCTATCACCTCGAAGACAATATGGTTGCGGTCGGCTTCGTGCTGCATCTCAACTACAAGAACCCGTATCTGGCTCCGTTCGAAGAGTTTCAGCGTTTCAAGACACATCCAGCGATCCGGGATACTTTTGAGGGCGGCAAGCGGTTGTCCTATGGCGCTCGCGCCATTACTGAAGGTGGTTTCCAGTCGGTACCAAAGCTTTCCTTCCCTGGCGGCGCACTAATCGGCTGTTCGGCCGGTTTTGTGAACGTACCACGCATCAAAGGGAGCCATAATGCAGTCCTGTCGGGCATTCTTGCTGCCGATAAGATCGCAGAGGCTCTTGCCGCTGGTCGAGCCAATGATGAGCCGATCGAGATCGAAAATAGCTGGCGCAACAGTGCAATTGGCAAGGACCTCAAAAGAGTCCGCAACGTCAAGCCATTGTGGTCCAAGTTCGGAACGGTCGTGGGTGTGGCGCTTGGTGGCCTCGATATGTGGACCAACCAGCTTTTCGGATTTTCGTTCTTCGGTACGTTGAAGCATGGCAAAACCGACGCGCAGGCACTGGAACCGGCAGCGAAGCACAAAAAGATTACCTATCCAAAGCCGGATGGTGTGCTGACTTTTGACCGCCTCTCATCAGTGTTTCTGTCGAACACCAATCACGATGAAAACGAGCCTGTTCATCTGCAGGTCGCGGACATGAAGCTGCAGCAGATATCTGAACACGACGTCTTTGCAGGACCATCGACACGCTACTGCCCGGCAGGTGTTTATGAGTGGGTTGATGCTGATGGCAATTCAGCGGCTGATCCGCAGGCCAAGGATGTTCGTTTTGTAATCAACGCGCAGAACTGCGTCCACTGCAAGACTTGCGATATTAAGGACCCGAACCAGAACATCAACTGGGTTCCGCCACAAGGCGGCGAGGGACCGGTTTACGTAAACATGTAATGTTCACGGGAAAGCAGAGTTAACAAAAGGCGGTTTTAAACCGCCTTTTTTATTGGAGCATAACTGATTGGGTTTCTGGTTCGTCTTCATCTTGTCGTTGAGGCAAGGGAACTGAAAACTCTAGCCTTACTGGCAGGTGATCGGAACCAGCTTCTTCGCGTGAAGCGGCGACAGGGGCTTCGATGTCAGGACTCACCAAAATCTGATCAATTGGCAGGCCAATGAAAGATGCGAGTTTTACAGGCAGACTTTGGGGCATCCATGTGCCACCAATACCGGTGATGGCTTTTGTACTCGACGCTTTTTCGATGCGATAGACTGCATTACTCCACGGCGTAGCATTGAAATCACCGGCAATGATTGAAGGACCGGTGATCTTTTGCAGTTCCGGCACCAGCGCATTGATGACAGTCGCCTGACTAAAAGGCCATGGCAGGACCGAGTGATAAGCTGCGACATTGACCCTTGTGCCGCTGAAATCGATGGAAGTCATGGCAAGGCGGTCGTCACCAAGACAGGTCTGCTCGCTACCTTCGCTGAAGGGGCGGCGTGACAGAATGCCGACACCCATATTGCTCCCGTCTTTGTGACATTCAAAATGATAAGGGTAAGTGCCCTTCAGAATGTCTATCCACGTGGCCCAGTCTGAACCAGCTTCCTGATAGGTGATGACGTCAGGCTTTTCCTGCGCGATCATTTGCAACACGCGCTTTGGCTCAGGATTATTGTAGCGCAGATTGATCTGAACCAGACTATAGCGCGCACCTGCCACAGGAACATTAGCCTGTGCAGAGGTTGATCCATCAAGCAAATTGCGTGCCGCACCAAGTGTCGTGCTGAATGCAAGGATCGCAAACAACAGGATCATTGCACCTTCGCGCCGCATCATTGTGAACAAAAGCGGGATTGCGAGCAATGCCATCAGAATTGCAAGATATGGACGGAAATGAGCGAATGAATCAAGCGCGGGATGCGCTGATCCGAGAAAGCCAAGCACAAGTGGAACTGACACCAGAACAGCGGTGATTAGCAGAAAAAGTGAAAGGTTTTCGCGGCGTTTTGACATGATACGCATCTAGTCGCTGATTACGGCGCCATGATGGAGAGAGGGCAGTATGTATTCGCGAAAAACATACTACCCCACTCACCTATTGCCCTCCTGACTTATTTTTATTGGAAGGCTGTCTCGTAGAAGCTTCTGAGCTTGCGTGAATGCAGTCTCTCATCCGGCATTGCCGCGATCTTTTCCATCGCGCGAATACCGATCTGCAAATGCTGAGCGACCTGACGCTTATAGAATTCTGTCGCCATGCCAGGCAGTTTCAGTTCGCCATGGAGCGGTTTGTCGGAAACGCAGAGAAGTGTGCCGTAAGGAACGCGGAAGCGGAAGCCGTTGGCGGCAATCGTGGCCGATTCCATATCCAGCGCAACCGCACGCGCTTGCGAAAGACGCTGAACCGGACCGCGCTGATCGCGAAGTTCCCAATTCCGGTTATCGATTGTCGCGACCGTGCCGGTACGCATAATGCGCTTGAGATCATAGCCTTCAAGACCGGTGATTTCTTCGACAGCTTCTTCAAGTGCCACCTGAATTTCGGCAAGCGCTGGCAGAGGAACCCATGCAGGAAGGTCGTCATCAAGGACGTGATCTTCGCGCATATAAGCATGCGCCAGCACATAATCACCAAGCTGCTGACTGTTGCGCAGACCTGCGCAATGACCCAGCATTAGCCATGCGTGTGGACGCAGCACCGCGATGTGGTCTGTGATGGTCTTGGCATTGGAAGGGCCGACGCCAATATTGACCATTGTAATACCGGAATGATCAGCGCGTTGCAGATGATAAGCTGGCATCTGCGGCATGCGTTGTAGTGGAATTCCGCTGCTGGGCGCCGATTCACCTGCGCGCGTTATCGCATTGCCAGGCTCGACAAAGCTTTCATATCCACCGCCGCCTTCTGCCATAAGCCTACGGGCATAATCACAAAACTCATCCATGTAGAACTGGTAGTTGGTGAACAGGACGAAATTCTGGAAATGCTTGGGGCTTGTCGCCGTGTAGTGCGCAAGGCGGTGCAGCGAGTAGTCCACGCGCTGCGCGGTGAAAGGTGCCAGCGGCATTGGTTCACCGGGCGTTGGATCGAAATCTGCATTGACGATCTTGTCGTCGGTTGCCGCCAGATCCGGTACATCGAACAGATCGCGCAACGGATGCGTGAAGGCATTGGCAACCGATGCCTCGACATAAGTACCTTCAATGAAAGCAAAATGAATAGGAATTGGCGTGGCCGATTCCCGAACCGTGACTGCTACGCCATGATTGCGCATCAGAAGGCGGATTTGTTCGTTGAGATAATGATCGAAGAGATCTGGTCGCGTGATCGTGGCCGAATAGTCTCCGGGTGTAGTCACATGACCGAAAGCGAGACGCGTATCCACGTGGGCAAAGCTGGAAGTAGATAGGCAGATTTCAGGATAAAATGCGCGATAGCGTTGCGGGCGAACTTCACCCCGTGCAAGTTGCTCAAAAGCCTTGCGCAGAAATTCGGTATTACGATCATAAAGCTTGCGCAGCGCGGCAACCGCCGCGCCTGCATCGGTAAAAACTTCCGGCTCCACAAAGGGAGGGGTTTTGATATCTGGGATGAAAGTTTGTTCGATTCGCTGTGTCATGGCTTAGTATAGCAAACTCCATGACAGTCGCATGTCCCTGTTTACGCACTTCTTTGCAGGCTCACATAAAGCACAAGACCGGCCCCGCTTATATGTGCTTTCTGGCCGATTTGCGTATAGGCGAATGTTGCAGCAGGCCCAGTGAATACGGCAGTGAACAGCAGAACGCGAAGTGCAATACTTACGGAGATACGAAAGCGGGACATCATAATTGTTGGCCCCCGCTCATATGCTTGAGGTGCATCGCTGTAACGGGGGCAACGACTGGCTGATCACGATAAACGTCATATTTTCGATCAACAAAAAGGCCAGCAATGATCGCAATCCCCGCGATCATCAAACAGACTATTGTAACGCGCCACAGCAGCATGGTTCCCCCGACTATCGAAATTGTTCGTTCTACGGGTTTGAGTTTACGGGTCTCACCTGAACTGCTCCTGAGAGCCGCATTCATCCGGCGTTCAAAAATATTGATGTTTCATTAACTTGATCGCTTCGCTCTTGTGCCGGGCTACATGGAGCCTATGTTAGCCCGCATCGGAAATGCGGACAAAGCCAAGAAAGCGGGAGACAGATACCCATGGCTGAACAGACAAAACCCATTGAGCTTTACTATTGGCCTACACCGAACGGCTTCAAGATTAGCATTATGCTGGAGGAGCTTGGTGTTCCTTATGAAGTCAAATATGTGAATATCGGCAAAGGTGATCAGTTTCAGCCGGATTTTCTCAAAATTGCGCCGAATAATCGTATGCCAGCCATAATTGATCCTGAAGGCCCGGGCGGCGAGCCAATTTCGGTGTTTGAATCGGGTGCCATTCTGCAATATCTCGGTCGAAAGTTCGGCAAGTTTTATCCGACCGATGAACGCAAGCGTGTGGCCGTCGATGAATGGCTGATGTGGCAGATGGGCGGACTGGGGCCGATGTCGGGGCAGGCCGGACATTTCCGTGTCTATGCGCCGGAAAAGGTGCAGTACGGTATTGATCGCTACACCAATGAGGTTAATCGCCTCTATGGCGTCCTGAACCGTCAGCTTGAAGGTAAGGAATATATTACAGGCGAATATTCTATTGCTGACATGGCGAGTATCGGCTGGATCAATGCTTACAAGAATTATGATCAGAATCTGGAAGATTTCCCAAACCTCAAGCGCTGGCATGAAACGATGAACACGCGTCCGGCTGTGCAGCGTGGCCTTGTGGTCGGCAAAGAAGAGCGAGAAAAGTCTAATCTGGCAAATGACAAGGAAGCTCAGAAAATCCTGTTCGGCCAGAAGGCTCGCTAAATAGCGGTTTCTACAGCGCATCCCGAACGGCCTCTCGGTTCAGATGCGCGGAAAAATAATAAAGCACCGATCTGCTTCTGTCAGATCGGTGCTTTAATTGCTGCTCTCATGCATTGCTTATTGGCGTGTCAGGCTTTCGCTCTTGCAGATCAATCCGCCCATAACGCATCCGGATAGCGATAGCGTGTTGCCTTTAACGCTGGCCTTGCCGGTATAGGTCTTGCCTTCATCGAGCTTGTTGACTTCGCCCTTATAGGTGCCGTCTTTACCGGACATCGAGCCGATTGACTTGCCCTTATACTCACCGGTCTGCACGGTGCCGCAGTATTTGCCGCCACCACATGCAGCGTAGCTGATGATCGTGCCGTTTGGACGCTTCCATGTGCCTACAATTGCCTCATCGGCAAATGCTGGAGCAGACAGACCCGCCGTCAATGCAACAGCTGCAGTCATTCCCATAATAAAATTGCGGATCATGCATTCCTCCCAAAATGCCACAAGGTTTCAGGCCTTGCAGAATACTTACGCAAACGTAAACGTAATCGAGTTTTGGTCGGAGCGGAAGAGGGATAATTTGCGTGCTCGAATTCGCTGATAGCAATGTTTCCAGAATGCATCGCCAAAAGTGTGAAGCGGCTTTGAAGCCAAATACGGGGTAACTAAAAGCTAGAACATCGATCTCATTCATTCAGTTCTGAACACGCTTTGGCACATCAATCTGCACCATGGTTATCATCTGGTTTCCAAGCGAGAAGGTGAAAAACATCCCTATTTCCGAAAAACGCTGTAATTCAGATGGTTTGGATGTTTAACGAATTCCCAAGTTTACTCCTTGTTGGGATTTCGTTGTCCCCTTGTTAAGCATCTGTTTTAACGCGCATTTTAATCCTGTCGCTTATCTTAAAGACCATGAACGGAACGACAGATCCGACAGTTCCAAGACGGTGAAAGCCAGTCTCGGAAACAAAGAGCGGACGGTTCTCGGGATTTAACAGGGACAAAGAAAAATGACACAGTTTCAGAGCGTTATGCAGCACGACAAAGCAGGTTCCCAGGATCGCATTCTGCTGGAGATGGGTTTGAAATACGCTATCGGTCGTGACTGTGAAATCGATGTGGTCGAAGCGCATAAGTGGCTCAACATCGCAGCCATTCGTGGTAATCAGAAAGCTGAGCGCATGCGCAATCAGGTGGCGGCGACCATGAGCAAGACAGAGCTTGCTGCAGCTCTTCGCGGTGCGCGCGAATGGATGACTGCGCACTAAGATTGCTTGATTACTGAGAAAAAAGCCGCCTTATCAGGCGGCTTTTTTATTAGCTAATACCGAGATAACGCCCCGGCTTGTGGTTAATTGCAATGATGGCGTTCATCGCTATCGCACCCACCAGTGAAAGCAGCATGTTTTCCAGAGGGATGAAAAACAGCGATCCAAACATGATGAGGACATCGAGTCCAAGCTGAAACCAGCCAGCACGAATGCCGTAGGCATCCTGCAGATAAAGGGCGAGAATGTTGACGCCACCAACACCGGAGCGGTGACGGAACAATGCCAATACCCCCATTCCCATCAAGGTTCCCCCCATTAGTGCTGCGAAGAGCGGGTTGATCGAACTGAAATCGACACATAACGGAATGACTTTTGCGAAGAACGACATCAGCGCGACTGCGATGAATGTCCTGATCGTGAATGGCCAGCCCATACGCTTTGCTGCAAAATAATAAAATGGCAAATTAATCAGAAAATAAAGCAGGCCAAATCCGATGCCGGTGGCATACTGGATCAAAAGGGCGATGCCAGCGGTGCTACCTGTCATCAGCGTCGCTTGACTATAGAGCGTAATGCCCAGCGCAATGAAGGAAGTGCCAATCAGCATGGCGATCGCGTCTTCGTAAAGACGGTGACGATCGAAACCCATTGCGCTGGTAACATCAGCAAGCGGGGAGGCGCTATCTGCGATATCGGCCACGTTTAACTCCAGAGCTGCGAAAACCGGTAATCCGGACAAGATTGCACAAATGGCTCGAACTAAAGTTCCGCCATCTTAGTGCATGTAAATTCGCGCTGTACTGATGGGCGAGTGCTCCACGCGCCAGCGTCAAGTCTTGGGAGACATCGCAGATATAGCATTCAGAGAACATGCCCGCACTGCTTGAAATATTGTTATTTTAGGTGGGGCTTTGTTGATTTCACGCAATTCCTAAGCGTCAATTTTTTAAGAATATTTCGTGTTGTGCTTTAACGAGAAAACGCTTCACATCGCCCGGCGTGCGCAAATGATATTTTTGAAGGTGGGAAGAAGCCTCTTCAACAAAAGAAAGCGCCCGAATACGGCCATTTTTACGATAATTGGCGACAAACTTGAAAAATTCCCAATCAAAGCGTTCTGCACAGCCTTCAGCCATATCCGGGCGCGACCGGCCGTAATGGCGAAACGTTCGCCTTATGATTCGCCAGAGCCGTCGCTGCGTCGAAATATCGAGAAATATGAGCATATCGGCACGTGATGCGCGGTGCGCCATTGTTTCGCTGTGATTGCCTTCGAATATCCATTCATCGCGATCAGCAACCTCGTTCGTAAGACGGCCGATCTCGTTGCGTGGGCGCATAACCCAGTTGGCTTCCCAGTAAATGGTGTCGATGTGAATCACAGGTAGACCACTGATTTTTCCGAGCATGCTTGCAAGGGTAGACTTTCCCGAGCCAGCGCCGCCAATGATCATGATCCGTTGTGTCACTTAGATGGCCCCGCATTTTAACTCTGTTCCAATAAAGACAGGACAAGAGTTTGGAACTACTATATATTTACTTTGTGTCATTCAAATTTACGTAACGTCTAAAGAATGACAGTTAGAAATTTTGTATTGTAGACAGTGGTAATATTAAGCAACTGATTGACAGTCAACTTGCCTGGCATCAAGCTAGTCGGTGGATGTGAAACTTTAAAAGGTATAAAGACCGGTAAAGCAGACTGATGTTTTGATTGTCGCGATAAGCGATCTGCGAATGAACAAAAAAAGCATTTCCGGCAAAACTGCGCGGCAATTTTGCGTAAGGATAATGCGTAGAGACGGAATGGTTAGGACGTTTCAATCTTAACTGAGCCGTTCTGGAGTGCATCCCGAAAAGTGTGAAACGGTTTTCGGAAAAGATGCGCATTGAAGCAAAGAGTTGAGGCGCGCAGATCTGAAAAATCAGATCGAAATGCGCTCAAGAGCAACGAATTCAATAGCCCGTATCCGACAGGGAGCGACGAGATGTCTATTCGTACCATCACAGCCTTGGCTGGCACAGCAATCATTTTGAGCGCATCTGCCTTTGTTTTTTCATCACCGGCAAGTGCGCTGACTATGAAAGAATGTAGTGCGAAGTATCAGGCGGCTAAAGATGCTGGAACACTGGGCGATGCTAAGTGGAATGATTTCCGCAAGACGCAATGCGGTGACGATGCCGCAGCCACTCCAGCGGCACCTGCAGCGCCAGCGAAGAAAGCGGCAGCACCAGCTAAAAATGCAGCCGCACCAGCAGCGGATGACGGGGCGAAGAGCCTCACAATGAAGCAGTGCAGCGCCAAGTATCAGGCAGCTAAAGATGCCGGTACCGATGGTGGCACGAAATGGAATGATTTCCGCAAATCGGAATGTGGTCCAGGCGCTGATCCAGTTGCTCTGACCACCGACGGTAATTCGGAACCTGCGGCACCAACCGCAGCCGCACCACGCGGCGTGAAGTTTCCGACAGCAGTTTCGTCGAAGTTTTCGAGCGAATCTCCAGGCAAGGCCCGCATGCATACCTGCCTTGAGCAGTATCATGCAGCCAAGGATGCAAATGCATTGGGCGGCCTGAAGTGGGTTCAGAAGGGCGGCGGTTACTACAGCCTTTGCAACGCACGGCTAAAGGGCAACTCGTAATTTCGGAGCGTTTCCTGTTAAATGAAATGACGGAAACCGCGTTCTGCTTAAAAATTTTAAATCTGTGACGGCTTATAAGTCGGCTTGAACTTACACCGTTTTAGAGAGAAGGGGCCTTGCAGATCTGCAAGGCCCCTTCTTCTTTTAGAGCGCCGTTGCCGTAACGTTTAAACTAAGTAGCAGTGTTCCTGCGAAGTGAGACGGTTTCAGGCTCTCTTGAACCAGCTACTGATGCCAACCACAAGCCAGCCCAAAATCATCAAACTTCCCCCTGTAGGGGCTGCCATTGGGAAAAGTCGGTTGCCGGTCATGTCTCGCATGAACAGATCACCGCAGAATAGCACCAGTCCAGCCACTAATAACGCACCACCAATATTCGCAATGCGGCTGTTAGGAACAATCAATGACAACACCAGAAGGGCAGGAGCGTGGCCGATAAGCAGCGGCGCTATCGCACCTAAATGATTCTCACCTCCATGCGCCGCACCCGCATACGCAGCTATTGCGAGAGCACCACAAAGGCCGGCAAGTGTACCAAACAGAACATTGCGAGGTTGGGTATTGTGTTGATCAGACATTGGGTTCTCCGCAGTTAGGCGATGTTCAGGGCTTTTCGGGCGTCAGCAATTGCTTCAGGCACTGCTGCTTCAAATATGTCCATCTGCTTATCGATGCCAACGCTCACACGAATGCAACGATCCAGCACCGGAGCACCGGGTTTGCGGACAAAAATATCGCGCTCAATTAGCCCATTGAGAATGGCAGTTGCGAAAGTTCCATCATGCCCGCAATCAATAGTGACGAAATTTGTAGCTGAGGGGATGGGCTTCAACCCGTGACGCGTCGCAACAATTGCGATTCGATCTCGTCCAGCATGGATTTTATTGACCACACCACGCAAATAATTCTGATCTTTCAACGCCGCGATTGCTGCAGCTTGGGCAATCCGATTAACGGCAAAATGATCGCGAACCTTGTCGAAAGACTTGATCGCATCGGCGCAGCCCAGAACATAGCCAACTCGAATCCCTGCAAGTCCATATGCTTTTGAGAAAGTGCGCATGCGCAGAATGTTCGGGCGATCCAGTTCAAAGGCTGGGAATGCAGATGCGGGGCCAGTTTCGCAATAGGCCTCATCGAGAATAAGCATTGTGGTTTCTGGAATGCGTTCAATAAACGTCTGAATATCCGACCCGTCGTGCCAAGTGCCCATGGGATTATCTGGGTTGGCGATGTAAAGCAGCGCCGGATTTTCCTTACGCGCTTTTTCGATCAATGCGTCTAGGTCAGGCCTATCCTGAGTATATGGGACCGTCAGCAATGTTCCGCCGAAACCTGCGACGTGATAGTTGAATGTCGGATAGCCGCCAAGCGAGTTGATGACTTTGTCGCCTTGCTGAACATATTGCCTCACCACAAGACCAAGTAAAGCGTCGACGCCTGCACCTGGCATGACATTTTCGGCTTTTACATTGTGATGAGCTGCAATTGCATGACGCAGTGCATAGTTCTCCGGATCACCATACTTCCATACTTCGGAAGCCTCTTGTCGCATGGCTTCTATGACAGAGGGAGCAGGGCCGAAGCTGCTTTCATTTGCGCCTATACGAGCCGAAAAAGGCTTGCGACGCTGAAGTTCGAGCGTTTCTGGGCCAACAAAAGGGACAGTGGAGGGGAGGCTTTCAACAAGCGGCGTAAGACGAGGCGATACCATAGTGTTTCCGGTCAACTTGGTCTGATGGGACAGAGCAGCAGAATGGTAACAGCGATGCGATCTCACCGACTGGTTCAGTGCCCCGGCACCCGATAAAGGATCAGACAGGCATAGCAACTTGTGACAAGCCTTGCCACATCGCTTATTCGAAATTTATGATTACGCGTCGCACGATCTCTATCTGCATCAAATGCAAAAACGGCTCACCTGTATTCATCTCAAAGACAAGATCGCAGCATTTGTAAAAATTTGCGGAGGGAGTTAGCGTTTAGCTGATCGTTTAAAGCGGTTCCAGTTAAGATTAAATGGTCGGAACCGTTGTAAATATTTGTTTTTACGTATTACCCTTGCGAAAGCCGCTTCACACTTTTTGCTGTGAGTGCTTTCAAGAACATCTCTAACGCTAGAGACGGTTCTCAAGCCGAACGTATGTCGTATCGAAATATTACGGCGCGAGTATCTGTTGCAATGGTTCAATGTCGGTGGCGCGCAGCTGTTCTTCGCAGAAATTACACGACTGCCTGTCATCAAGAACTGTGCGAGCTCTTATCGTCAATCACCAGTCGAACGACGCGCTCGTGCCCGGAGAAAAACGTGCTGTGATGCTCCATAGGTCAGCAATCGAGGTTTCCACTAAACCGACATAGTCCATTATTCATGTATCGATGGCACATGAATACACATAACTTAACATAGCTTCGTTACTTGATTTCGCGCATATGTCGCGAAACCCTCTCTTTGGGAGATTTACCTTAGCGAATCTCCAGAACCTTGACGCAGGAGTCGAGATCATGTGTGGCAAGGTGGGCGTAACGCATTGTCATCTGCAGAGTCTGGTGACCGAGCCACATCTGCACACGCCGTATATCTATGCCGCCGCGAACGAGACGCGACGCGCATGTATGGCGCAGAATATGTGGAACGACTTGGTCATCAGTGCCAAGTCCTACCTCGATTTTCGCATCATTCCATATTTGGCGGAACCGCACCTGATTGAGCATGGAGAAGGGGCCCTTCAGCCGCTCATGCGCAATTTCAGTAGATTTTCGTGCACGTTTAGTCAGTGGAACAGTGCGACTGCGGTTTGACTTGGTCAGCCAGAATGTAACGCGATGCTCCTGAATATCATTCCAGGTGAGGCCAATTGCTTCGCCAAGACGGCAGCCGCTGTCGACAAGGAAAACCGACAGGCGGTAGCTATCCTCGCAACGCGATTTGACAGCAGCAAATAAGCGCTTCTCTTCTTCATGTTCGAGAAAACGGATGCGTCCCGCCCGCTCTTTCTGTCGGACAAACTCCGGCAGACTGTAAACGTCCCCCATTTTGTGCGCCTTTCGCAGCAGCTTGCTCAGCGCAGCCATCTTTCTATTGATGGTTGCATTGCTGTTGCCGCGCTCACGAAGCGAACCTATGACGGAGTCGAGCATTTCTTGATCGAAACCCGAAAAGCGAATGCCTTTCAAAATTTCGTCGATCTCACCAAGGAACGATTTCACATTATACTTGTGTGAGCCATCATCCCAAAGGATGTTGATATACTTTCCGGCTAATTCTGCCAAAGAAAACTGCTCTACGAGCCGGTGCTTCAGGCTTTTCACGGATGTATATTCAAGGTTGTAATCGATAACCGGCGAATAACCTTCGCCTCCATCGATCCTCGTGCCCCCAACGACGATCATAGCAAGTCCCCCACTTTTTTATGGGAAGCATGCATAAAGAAATAATTCATCGAGTACAAGATAAGTGAGCTAACTTTATGTGGAGACATGTTTCGATCCTTAATTAGAACCCGGTGCCCCCCATTTGTTCGTCCCCGCAACTCCCTCAATTCAAGTTCTGCCGAGATCCCCATCTCGAAAGAACCAATGTTCACGCTTTCGTGAACGCTTCCCCAAATGACTGACGCCAACGGCTTCCCGTTGGCGTCCGATGCTTATGCGTAGTTCTGATTAGAACGAACGCTGGAAGCGGATGATGCCGCCGAACGCATCTTTGTTTTCGATAACGCCAGCCTGACGGAGTGGGTGATCGCTATCCCAACGGGTGTAGTTGATTTCTGGCGTGATGGTGAAACCAGGAACCAGCTGATACGCAACGTTTGCTGCGATTGCGGTCTTGCCCCAATCTTCGTAAGCGCCCTGAAGGTTGAAGGTCGCCTTGTCGGTAGCCTTGAACTTTGCGCCGCCCCAGACAGCCCAATCGCCGCCCCAGTTGCCGTACATGCCGATGTCGTCTTCATAAGAAGAGTAGCCGCCCTGTACCCAGACGGAGAACTGTTCGGTGACGTTTACGTCCAAACGAACCTTACCGGCCCATTCTTCGAGCAGCGAGTCGTATGCTACTGCGCCGGCGATCGAACCCCAGCCCTGAGCGAACTTCAGGCCGCCAACTACGTGTGGCATGTAGTCGACAATTACGTTCGATTCAGACAAATCGCCGTCATTGTCGAAGTCACCATGATCGGTGTAGCTGCCGCCACCCTGTTCAAGCGATACGATTGCCGAGAAGCCATTGCCACCAGTGAAGGTGTAGCTGATCAGGTTGGTGCGGTAGACGCCAGCAGCAACCACGTCGTCGTTGATGATGTCGCCGAGGTAACCGGTGAAGGTGTGGAATGCCGATTCATCGAGACCAAGACGCAGGCCACCGAGCTGAATGTAAGCGAAGTTCAGTGTGTGATCGCCCTGATCGCCGTTCGTGAAGTTGAAGCGGTTTTCAGTGTAGGTCTTAAGGGTGCCGAGTTCGGTTTCCGAAGCAGTCGACGTACGAAGCGTGAAGCGTGTGTTCTTGCTCCAGGTCTTTGCGTCGTGGCTGTTGTATGGATCGCGGCCAGCAGCTGCGTCGTAACGAACATAACCATGGATGCGCAGGCAGGTTTCGGTACCTGGGATGTAGAAGTAGCCAGCGCCGTAAGCATCGCAAACGCGGACATATTCAACGGCTTCTGGCTCTGGCGCGACGATTGCGTCTGCGGCCTGAGCGCCGGTAGCTGCAACGAGAGCTGCAGCGGAGCCGAGAAGAAGGCTCTTGATGTTCATTTCTGACCTCCAGTCAAGAATCGACCGCGATCAAAAAAGGGAAATAAATACAATACCTTGATTGATTTCAGGTTTCTGAATCAGAAAATGACAAGAATCGGCCAAGCCTCAAAACGGAGGTTTCATGCGCTGTTAGGCGGACAATGGTAAGCTATTCTAAGGGAAAAACACTGCCTGGAGGGTCAAAGGTCGCTGGTTTGGCGATGGCGGAGAGGATGGGATTCGAACCCACGAGACCCTTATGAGGTCTACTCCCTTAGCAGGGGAGCGCCTTCGACCACTCGGCCACCTCTCCGGTAAAGGCGAGATAGCCGGTACGCTTCATCATTTCAAGCGATTTGCGCAGCTTACCGTAAAATTCCCAGCATAATTTCACCTTTTATATATAGGCGCGTGTGAATAAGCCGGAATTACGGGCTTTTGCCCCCATCTGAAACAACGGGCATACTCCGTGTCCAGACAGAGATTCGGATGATTTTGAACAGTCGCAGGATTTATCGCGCTTATTAAGTGGAGACGGATGCCATATTTGGCTCAGTAGCAGCAGGATTCGGGCGCCAATCTGTGCGTAAGAGTCAAAAAATACATGTTTTCAATCATTAAGACCCGTTAATTGGCGTTTACAAACATTAACAAAACCTAAAATCCACACTCCAAAGGGGGCAATTTCGTGTCATTTCTGCAACAACCGTCCCTCATAGAGGCTCCAGAAAGGTTGGGAGTGATATTCGATGTTGAAACGAAAAAGTTGGCGAGTATCTTCACATCCAGAAGAAGGAGCGCTTCGGGGCGACTTTTTCATCAGGGGATGGGGACAGGTTGTCCTTCAGCCAAATCAGAATGCCCAGACCCATTTTTAACTTTGACTGGAGGTCAGAAATGAACATCAAGAGCCTTCTCCTCGGCTCCGCTGCAGCTCTGGTTGCAGCTTCCGGCGCTCAGGCTGCCGACGCAATCGTCGCACCAGAGCCAGAAGCCGTTGAATATGTCCGCGTTTGCGATGCTTACGGCGCTGGCTACTTCTACATCCCAGGCACCGAAACCTGCCTGCGCGTATCGGGCTATGTTCGTTACGACGTTGCTGGTGGCGATGACGTTTACGCTCGTGGCGGTAGCATCAGCCGCGGTGTTGATGGTAATTCGATCACCCTCGGTGGCAAGGATCGTGACACCTACGCTCAGAAGGCACGTTTCACGCTTCGTTTCTCGACTGCTTCGGAAACCGAACTCGGTACCCTCAAGACTTTTGCTGAAACTCGTTACGACTGGAACGACGGCACCAACGGTTCGTCGGGCGATCTTCGTTACGCATACATCCAGCTCGGCGGCCTGCGCCTCGGTCTCGATGAGTCGAACTTCGTAACCTTCACTGGTTACCTCGGCGACGTCATCAACGACGACGTGATCCTTGCTGGCGGTTACCGCACCAACGCAATCAGCTACACTTTCACTGGCGGCAACGGCTTCTCGGCTGTAATCGCTCTTGAACAGGGTAACGACAAAGACGTTGATTTCAACGGCGTTATCGATGACTACACACCACACGTTGTTGGTGGCCTGAAGTACGCTCAGGGCTGGGGCTCGATCGCAGCTGTTGGCGCATACGATGCAGTTAACGAAGAATGGGCCGGTAAGGTTCGTTTGGACGTAAACGTAACTGACCAGTTCTCGGTTTGGGTACAGGGCGGCTACAAGTCGAATGACGACACCTACTACGGCGCTGTTGATGCAAACGGCAACTTCCGTGGCATTCGCGTAATCGACAGCTTCTACGGCACCTGGGGTGGCGATTGGGCTGTTTGGGGTGGCGCGAAGTTCAAGGCAACCGACAAGGCTACCTTTAACCTTCAGCTCGCTTACGAAGACGCAAAGACCTTCGCAGCTACTGCAAACGTAGCTTACGAACTGGTTCCAGGCTTCACCATTACTCCAGAAGTTTCCTACACCAAGTGGGACGACAAGAATTCTGTCCTCGACGGTCAGGACGCTTGGCAGGGTATGGTTCGCTTCCAGCGTTCGTTCTAATCCTTACGGATTGGTTACAGGAAACCCGGCAGCATGGCTGCCGGGTTTTTTGTTGTCTGCGATTTTCAAAATGATTCCGCTAAGATGAAAACGTTGGAACAATCAGTTGTTTCCACCCATAATCCTACGCAAAGTCGGCTTCCACTTTTGTGGGAATTGCTCAAAATTCAGCATAGGTCTTGCTTTTTGAGACATGACGGTTTCTCTGGTGGCATCGATAAAGACGGATCTATTTAGTTGGAGAAGCGGACTTATGTTGAAGTGGTTTTGGCCAGGTGTGACATGGACTGCGGCGCTAGCTTCATTGGCGCTATGGTTTGGTGCAGGCCGGGTCGAAGCCGATATAGCTGAACGCACGGGGCAGGCGCTCGTGCCTTATACCTGGACTGGCTTTGATGTCGATGGCCGTGATGTGATCTTAAAAGGCATGGCTCCAGACCCAGAATCGCGGAAGGTCGCGGTTAAGTCTGTACAACAGGTCAATGGCGTCGGCGATTTTTCCGATCTGACAACCATTCTTCAGGCAGCAACTCCATACGTTTTTAAACTAACCAAAAGCGGGGAGGGCATCGTTCTCTCCGGGTTCATTCCCGACAATGCGATGCGTGATTCGATCATGAGTGCAGCTGAAACGGCAGGACAAGGCCGATTGGTTGACGATGAAATGGCGCTTGCACGCGGCGCTCAGCCCGAGTTCGAGGATCGTGTGCACTTCGTGATCGATCTAGCCAAGAAATTTTCCGAGGCTGAAATCGAAATCTCAGAAGCGACATTCTCGGTCAAGGGGGCTGCACTCAACGATGCGACGTATAGTGAGTTGAATGCTGTTCTGAATGCGCCTTTACCCCATGGGCTGCAATTATCGAGCTCCAATATTACAAAGCCTTGATATCATTTTGCCAATAAGCGGCCTCATCCCCCGTTTCTTCTCTTTATCCAATTGACACCGGGCGCTTCGCTGCCTTTCCTGTATATATTGACAGGTGCTTCGGATTGAATGGCAGGCGGATTCCATATGCTTTATCTTGCGGAGATGTTTTGGCCAGTTCTCTTGCTTTCGGCGGTGATTGGTGTGGCAGTGGGTTGGCTTACCGCTGCCAAGTGAACAAGAACGGACAGATTTCTGGTGGTCCCTGTGCGGACTTGCCAATGGGTGCGGGGTTTTTGATTTGCCGCTGTGGCCATCGTGGCCGCATGCAAGTGCGTAGAGTATGAGGGAACCTACATGCCGATGTTGATCATTCAACTGGCGATTCTTATTGCAGTTGCTTTTGTAATTGGCTGCGTTTTGGGACGCCTCATCAGAGGCAAGAAAGCTGCGGACACCGATAAGGAAAACACCATTATCGCGGCAGCGCTTTCAAAGCCCGCGGTCGACGAAAATCCAGAGCCGGTCGCGTCGACCAAAGCCGTCGTGGCGGAAGAGCCTTTGAAAGATAAGTTCAAAGTAGTGGCAGAAGCGGTCGAAGAACCTATGCCACAGGCAAAAACAGAAGAGCTCGAATCCGATCCAGAATCTATAGAAGAGGTTCTGGTTGAAGAGCCGGTCGCGGAATTCCAAGATCCTGATCGTCCAGAGCTGCTTGATACGCCTTTGCGCGGAAAGCCGGACGATCTGACTGCAATCAACGGTATTGGCAAGGCAGTGGAAGGAATGCTGCAAAAGCTCGGCGTATTTCATTATGCGCAGGTAGCCCAGTGGAATATGGAAGAATCTGCTTGGATTGAACGCCATATTGGATTTTCCGGACGTGTTGCTCGCGAAAACTGGACTGTTCAAGCAAGCAAACTTACCGAGGTCACACAGCGCGCAGTGCCCAAGAAGAACGCAAAGCCAAAGAAAGCTGCTTCGAAATCGAAGGCTCCAACTCGCACCAAAAAAACGCAGGCTTAGAATAAGCCTACTGCTACTTCCACATGAAAAGTTGAATTCTAGCGCGTTTGGGTCGGTTGAATCAGTTCGGCGCTCTAACGTCGGCCATAGATCAGGTCAGTGCGTATATCGGCACTGCCTGTAAGGCGTGCTTTATAAACTTCATAATTCTCCATCACGCGCTGAACGTAGTTCCGCGTTTCAGAATATGGAATGCGCTCAATCCAGTCGACAACTTCTTCGATTGGTTTGCCACGCGGATCGCCATATTTTTCCACCCAATCGGCAGCTCGGCGGGGCCCGGCATTATAACCGGCAAAGGTTAGTACGTAAGATCCATTGAATCGGTCGAGCTGTTCGCCAAGAAAATGTGCGCCAAGCGTCGCATTATAGGCCGCATCGGTTGTGAGTTTGGGCGCAGAATAGGCCATTCCATTGCGGGTTGCGACGCTCTTCGCGGTGGCTGGCATTAGCTGCAACAGCCCGCGTGCACCAGCTTTTGAAACCGCGCCAACATTGAATTCGCTTTCCTGGCGAGCAATTGCATAAGCAAGCGCCTTGCCGGAACCACTGATATTTGCATGTGCCGGAATGGCGCCGATCGGGTGTGATAGCGCACCAACGTCCAGTCCACGGAAGGCGGCGGTCTTGCCGACGCGAAGAGCGAGATAATGATTCTCGTTCTTCTCCGCCATCACAGCGAGGAGCGCCAATTCTCCCACGCTGCTGAGTTCTTGCGATAGCTGCGTATAAAGAGCGGTTGCGCGGTTTCCGTAGCCGATCTGTTCAAGACGCTTGATGGCTTGTACTGCGGGGCGGCCGGAGAAACGCACACGTTCGGCATCGGATGGTCTTGGATAGGCGAGCTCGGGCGCTTTCTCACTGAGCTTGGCTGCAGAGAGCTGTCCATAAAATGTGGTGCCAAAATGTGCAGAGCGGCGATAATAACCGTTCGCATCACCACCAGCACCCGCCTCTGCTGCTCGCCCGAGCCAGTAATAGGCGCGCGAAGCGGAAATTGGACGTGAGGAAATCTCGGCTATCTTGGCAAAATGCGGTGCTGCAAGCTTCGGTTGCTTTAATGCACGCAATGCATACCAACCGGCATGGAATTCCGCTTCAGCAGCCATTGTCGGTGATTCTGCGGCATGTGCCGCCGCTAGCCTATAGGCGAGCTGTGGCTTGTTAATATCGAGAAGCTCGCGCGACAGGATGCGACGCTCCACCCACCACGCGTCTGGATCAACCAGTGACGCGGAGTCTTTCGGAGCTTTCAGCATCAAGTCTGTTGCTTCGCTGAAACGATCTGCACGGCGCAGAAAACGAATCTGCAAGAACATGTATGCAGGATTCGAGTGCCACGAGCGATCTACGTCGGCGATAACCTTTGCTGTGTTCGGTGACTTCTGTGCCAATGCTGCATAAGCATTATAGAGTGACTGCGCTTGCGCGGGGCCCGCCAGAAGTTTAGCCGACTGCATGCGATCGTTATAAAGGGAGCGCAGAAGGCGGCGTTGATGGTCATCGCGTGTGAGAACGCTCGCAAATTCTTTCAGCACTCGCGTCTCGTCATCAGCCGACAGGCGTTCGGTTGCCCACCATGGGGCGAGAAGTTGATGTGCTTTTGTGTTGTTTCCAGTGGCCAAGTATGCCCGTGCAAGCGCGATCATGCCCTCAGTTGTCTGCGGGCGTGTAGTGCCGAAAGTGGCAATTACAGTTGCAGCAGGCGCATTTTCCTTGAAAAGTGCACGTTCCGAATTGCGACGCAATGCGCCCATACCCGGCCAGCCCGGCAGTTCCGAGGCAGCCATTGCAATTTCAGCACTCGGCACGCCATCCATTCCCGATGTCGCTATCGACCAGGTCAATATCTGACGGTCAAGCGAGCCCTTTGTCATGCCGTTGCGATAGGCGATCACGCCCGGAATATCGCGTGAATAGAGCGCATCAAGGCCGCTTTTCAATGTTCCACTGATTGTCGCCGGGTTCTCAACACGATTGAAGGAAGACGTGATAACCGGATCGGGGGTGGCGGGACGTGCTTTTGGCGTAACCAGATTGATCGGAGATTCATGTGTGGCAGTAGGCGCAAACGGACGTACCAGCGGTGTGGGAACATCCGTTGGCAAAGATGACTGGGCATAGGCAGCCCCCATCTGTCCCGCAAGAAGCGAAGCAGCAATAATCAATCCACTCGAAAAGAGCGCTCTTTGCTTTATTGGCATATCTATATTTTTCTTACACATGATCTAACGAGAATAGAGTGCCTGATTGCGGGTAAAATATTGTTCAAATCTGGCTTTTCTAAGCCTGATCGATAGGGTGTTTGTTCTGTATAAGACTATGATGCCGATGCGTGAAGCATTGGTTAATAAATGGTTATGTTTTTCTTTTCGATCATTTACCTAAGAGCTCCATGACCTTTGAGCAAATGCTATGCGATCAGGTCGATTAGATTGACAAAAAAGCAGAGGAATTTTTCGCAAAACTGTCATTTGGAAGCTGATTTGGGCTAGCCCCCCGCTTGCCGGATTTGCACTGCGAGACTATGGTGCATCGCCTTGCAGCTATTCTGGCGCGGTTAAAAGCCAGTGTGGTATTGTCAGGTTCTGTCTTTATTTCTCAGGAGTTCACTGATGCTGAAAGGCTCGATTACTGCACTTGTCACGCCATTCGATAGTGAAGGAGCGTTCGACGAGAAAGCTTTTCGTGACTTCGTGAACTGGCAGATTGAAGAAGGCACTAAAGGTCTCGTACCCGTTGGCACAACGGGCGAAACGCCGACCTTGTCCCATGATGAGCATAAGCGCGTCATTGAGGCCTGCATTGAAGTAGCAGCAGGTCGCGTGCCGGTGATTGCGGGTGCAGGTTCCAATAATACTGTCGAAGCAATCGAACTTGCTCAGCATGCCGAAAAAGCGGGCGCAGATGCAGTTCTTGTCGTCACTCCCTATTATAACAAGCCGAACCAGCGCGGCCTCTATGAGCATTTTTCACGGGTCGCACGTTCGATCTCGATACCGCTGATTATCTATAACATTCCGGGCCGCTCCGTCATTGATATGACACCGGAAACCATGGGCACGCTTGTGCGTGATCACAAGAACATCATCGGTGTGAAAGATGCGACAGGCAAGATTGAGCGTGTTTCCGAACAGCGCGGCACGTGTGGCAAAGACTTCATCCAGCTGTCCGGCGAAGATGCGACCGCTCTCGGCTTCAATGCACATGGCGGCGTCGGCTGTATTTCAGTGACGTCCAATATTGCGCCACGTCTTTGCGCAGAATTTCAGGATGCCTGCCAGGCTGGTGACTATGCCAAGGCACTGGAACTACAGGATCGCCTGATGCCATTGCACAAGGCGCTCTTCATCGAGCCCAATCCTTCGGGTCCGAAATATGCTCTGTCGCGCCTTGGTCGCGTTGAAAATGTTCTTCGCTCGCCAATGGTTGTAATCGAAGCAGCAACCGCTGAGAAGATCGATCAGGCCATGAAGCACGCCGGTCTCACGAATTAGAGTATTTCCAGCCAAAGTGCGAAGCGGTTTTGCGTTGGATGTTGGATAATGTGTTTAAACGAGCTTTCAGAGCGTGTTTCTATGCGATCCATCAGCAGAAAATACGCTCTAAGGCTGCTAATTTTGCCCGGTTGAGTGATTTTTACGCTCTTGCTCATGCGAGAGCGTTTTCATTTCCGGCAATGAGCATTATATGGTGCCATTATGAATAAGCCGAAAAACTCTCCCGCCCGCAAAATGGTCGCTGAAAACCGTAAAGCGCGCTACAATTTCGAGATTTCTGATACGCTCGAAGCTGGTCTGGTTCTGACCGGCACCGAGGTTAAGTCCTTGCGCGCCAATCAGGCCAACATTGCTGAAAGCTATGCAAGCTTTGAAAACGGTGAGTTCTGGCTGATCAATTCCTATATTCCGGAGTATACGCAGGGCAATCGCTTTAATCACGAGCCGCGCCGTTTACGTAAGCTGTTGATTAGCCGTCGCGAAATGGCACGGATTTTCAATTCGGTTTCACGCGAAGGCATGACCGTCGTTCCGTTGAAGTTATACTTCAACGATCGTGGTAGAGCTAAGCTGGAAATCGGCGTGGCGCGCGGTAAGAAGAATCACGACAAACGTGAGACTGAGAAGCAGCGCGACTGGAATCGCGAGAAATCACGTCTTCTGCGCGATCGTGGCTGAAGCGAAAATACTGTTCAAAGAAAAAGAGCGCTGAAAGGCGCTCTTTTTATAAATGATGCAAAAGGGTTCATGAAGTTCGAAATTATGAAGCTGCACGAACCTGACGATTGCGCATATCAGTAGTCTTCGTCAAGATCTTCGTCCTGACGACGCTGCTGTTGCTGTGGGCGTTCCGAAGGATCGCGTCCAATTTCAGCTTTCAGCGAAACCAGATCGATAAAATGATCGGCCTGACGGCGCAATTCATCGGATATCATCGCAGGCTGTGTCGTCAGAGTGGAAACGACGGATACCTTACGACCCTTGCGCTGCAATGCTTCGGCAAGCGAACGGAAATCGCCATCGCCAGAGAAGATTACGAAATGATCGACGGTGTCGGTGAGCTGCATGGCATCGACGGTAAGTTCGATATCCATGTTGCCTTTTACCTTGCGGCGGCCTGTCGAGTCGGTAAATTCCTTGGCTGCCTTCGTGACAACCTTATAGCCGTTGTAATCGAGCCAATCGATGAGTGGACGGATCGATGAATATTCCTGATCCTCAACCAGAGCCGTATAATAATAGGCGCGCAGCAAATAGCCGCGCTTCTGGAATGCCTTCAAAAGTTTACGGTAATCAATATCGAAACCGAGTGTTTTTGAAGCTGCGTATAAATTGGCGCCGTCAATAAATAGCGCAATTTTTTCACGAGAATCGAACATCGTGCAATATATCCACTCTGCGGCCGGTAGGGAGTGGGCCTGCGACCGCGTATTCAGATTTGTTTCTTAAACGGCGGGGGTATTCATTTTTACCAATGACGTTTATTGCGTTCTACGGAGATATTATAGAAAAACAAGCAACCGATGGTTGTTATTTGATCAATCTTAATTACTTTTACGCGATATTTCGATATAGCAATCGATAATCGATCAAAATCTATTGTTCCAATTTGATCCAGATCGTGTATTTGTCAGACAGATTAATGAACAGTTGTATCTTAGCCTAGATTTCTGAGCCTTGTCGTTGGTGTTTTGCGCTTTTGCTTGTAATTTCGGCTCACAAGCGTTATGTGCAAGAAAAATTCCGTTAAAGTTTAAGAAATGAAAGGGACCGCCTATGGCCCGCGTCACCGTTGAGGACTGCGTAGATAAGGTCGAGAACCGTTTTGAACTGGTTCTGCTGGCCGGTCACCGTGCCCGCCAGATTTCTCAGGGCGCCCAGATCACGATCGACCGCGACAACGACAAGAACCCAGTTGTCGCGCTGCGTGAAATCGCTGACGAGACACTTTCACCGGATGATCTGAAGGAAGACCTGATCCATTCGCTGCAGAAGCACGTTGAAGTTGACGAACCGGAAGCTGCTGCTCCTGCCCAGATCACCGATGCTTCCGATGCGTTGGCTGAAGGGATTGCCGAAGCTGGTGAAGACGATGTCGTTTCCTTCGACCGTATGTCGGAAGAAGAACTGCTTGCTGGTATTGAAGGCCTCGTTGCTCCAGAAAAGAACGACGACTTCTAATCGTCGCTCTGCTGATCAAGTATTTCAGGCAAACGTCGAAATGAGTTTTGCCTCATTGAATACTTGAATACAAACAGGCCTTGGTTTTTTGCGTGCGCTTCGGCTTCCAGGCTGTGGCGCACGTTTTTATGTGCATGGCAGGCTGGGAATTGAGATTAGCTTTTGGCTTGCCACTGAGACGTTTGTGACTGAAATTAAGCCTGTTGGCAGAAAACAGGTCCGGAAACTCGCAAATTGTTATATTTTTTAGTGATTTTCGTTCAAAATGACCGCTGCGTACGTGACTGGTAGGGAGTTTCTGTAAATGATGCGCCAATATGAGCTTGTAGAGCGTGTTCAGCGATACAAGCCTGACGTCAATGAGGCGCTTCTCAACAAGGCGTATGTTTACGCTATGCAGAAGCATGGCAGCCAGAAGCGTGCGTCCGGTGATCCATATTTTTCCCATCCGCTCGAAGTTGCAGCAATTCTCACAGATATGCATTTGGATGAAGCAACGATTGCGATTGCTCTCCTGCATGACACGATTGAAGACACCACAGCTACCCGTCAGGAAATCGATCAGCTGTTTGGCCCGGAGATTGGTAAGCTCGTTGAAGGTCTGACCAAACTCAAGAAGCTCGATCTGGTTTCCAAGAAGGCAGTGCAGGCGGAAAACTTGCGCAAGCTGTTGTTGGCTATTTCCGAAGACGTGCGCGTGCTTCTGGTGAAGCTTGCAGATCGACTGCACAATATGCGTACTCTCGGCGTGATGCGCGAAGACAAGCGTCTGCGCATTGCTGAAGAAACCATGGATATCTATGCGCCACTCGCTGGCCGCATGGGTATGCAGGACACGCGCGAAGAGCTCGAAGAACTTGCATTCCGCTATATCAACCCGGATGCATGGCGTGCAGTAACGGATCGGCTTGCAGAGCTTCTTGAAAAGAACCGTGGTCTTCTACAGAAGATCGAAGAAGACTTGTCTGAGATTTTCCAAAAGAACGGTATCAAGGCGAGCGTTAAGAGCCGTCAGAAGAAGCCTTGGTCGGTTTTCCGTAAAATGGAAACCAAGGGCCTGTCGTTTGAACAACTGTCCGATATTTTCGGCTTCCGCGTCATGGTTGAATCGACACAGGATTGCTATCGCGCACTCGGTCTGATCCATACCACCTGGTCGATGGTTCCAGGTCGGTTCAAAGACTACATTTCGACACCTAAGCAGAACGACTATCGTTCCATCCATACAACGATCATTGGCCCATCACGCCAGCGTATCGAACTGCAGATCCGCACGCGCGTCATGGATGAAATTGCAGAATTCGGTGTGGCGGCCCATTCGATCTATAAGGATCGCGGCAGTGCCAGTAATCCGCATCAGATATCGACCGAAACCAATGCCTATGCTTGGCTGCGCCAGACTATCGAGCAGCTTTCCGAGGGCGATAACCCTGAAGAGTTTCTCGAACATACCAAGTTGGAATTGTTTCAGGATCAGGTATTCTGTTTCACACCCAAAGGTCGTCTCATTGCGCTTCCGCGCGGGGCGACGCCAATCGATTTCGCCTATGCGGTTCATACCGATATTGGCGACAGCTGTGTTGGTGCCAAGGTCAATGGCCGTATTATGCCGTTGATGACAGAGCTCAAGAATGGCGACGAAGTCGACATCATTCGTTCCAAAGCGCAGGTCCCACCTGCCGCATGGGAGTCGCTTGTTGCAACGGGCAAAGCGCGCGCCGCAATTCGTCGCGCAACGCGCTCGGCGGTTCGCAAACAGTATTCCGGCCTCGGTATGCGTATTCTTGAGCGCGCTTTCGAGCGTGCAGGAAAACCTTTCAGCAAGGATATTCTCAAACCTGGTCTGCCGCGTCTGGCTCGCAAGGAAGTTGAAGATGTTCTGGCCGCAGTTGGTCGCGGTGAACTGCCATCTACCGACGTTGTGAAAGCAGTTTATCCTGACTATCAGGATACGCGTGTTACCTCGCAGAACAACCCTACCAAGACCGGTGAAAAGGGCTGGTTTAATATCCAGAACGCCGCTGGCATGATCTTCAAGGTGCCGGAAGGTTCTGAAGGTGCGCAAGAAGCCGTGGCTGATGGCGAAAGGCCAAAGCGCAAGGCCTTGCCGATCCGTGGCACCAATTCCGACTTGCCTGTGCGTTTTGCACCGGAAGGCGCTGTGCCGGGCGACCGTATCGTTGGTATCATGCAGCCGGGAGCAGGGATCACGATCTATCCGATTCAGTCACCTGCACTGACCGCTTATGATGATCAGCCGGAGCGCTGGATTGATGTGCGCTGGGACATTGATGAGGGGATGCATGAACGCTTCCCGGCACGGATCAGTGTGTCTGCAATCAATTCGCCTGGGTCTTTGGCTGAAATCGCGCAGATCGTGGCGTCGAACGACGCCAATATTCATAATCTCTCAATGGTGCGGACAGCGCCCGACTTTACTGAAATGATTATTGACGTTGAAGTGTGGGACCTTAAACACCTCAATCGTATCATCTCTCAATTGAAAGAAAGCGCGAGCGTCAGTGGCGCAAGGCGCGTGAACGGATAAGGCACAATGAAAACCGAAGACGTCCTTGCTGTCTTCCGCGAAGCGGGAGCGATCCTTGAAGGCCATTTTATTTTAACCTCTGGCCTGCGCAGCCCTATCTTCTTGCAGAAGGCACGCGTTTTCATGCATGCCGACAAGACCGAAAAGCTCTGCAAGGCATTAGCCGAGAAGATCAAGGCGGCTGGCCTCGGACAGATCGACTATGTCGTTGGACCTGCAATCGGCGGGCTTATTCCGTCCTACGAAACCTCGCGGCACCTTGGGGTGCCGTCGGTCTGGGTGGAACGCGAGAATGGTGTATTCCGTTTACGTCGTTTCGATGTGCCGAAAGGATCGCGCGTCGTGATCGTGGAAGACATCGTCACCACGGGGCTTTCGATTCGCGAAACCATTGATTGCATGAAGGACGTTGGCATCGAAGTCGTAGCCGCCGCTTGTATCGTGGATCGTTCAGCGGGCAAGGCAGACGTCGGCACAAAGCTTATCTCACTTGCCGAATATGAAGTGCCAGCCTATTCGCCAGACAATTTGCCGCCAGAATTGGCTGCAATCCCTGCGATTAAGCCAGGTAGTCGCAATATTTAAGCGGCTCCTACTATTGTATTGATTTTACTAGACGCGATTTCCACCCTGCGGCGAAATTGCGCTTTGCGGTATTTGTTTTGCACCCTTAATTTAGGGGGAAGGGCAAGCCCATGCCCATCCCCATCCCCCTGTTTAGGAATATGTCGTGGCTGTTGCGCCTCTAATTTTTGATCCAAAATCTCCATATCGGGCTCCATGCGGTGTGTGCGTTGATTGCGATGTACGTCGTATGGCGGTTTGCTCTGCACTCGATGACGGCGATCTTGGCGCGCTTGAAGCTATCATGACTTCCAAGAAGCTTGATGCAAACGAAATGCTAGTGGAAGAGGGCGATCCAAAACGCCGAGTTTTCAGCCTGACTTCGGGCATGTTGCGCATCTATACGTCGCTGCCTGATGGGCGCCGCCAGATTGCCGGTTTTCTGGTTCCTGGCGACTATCTCGGTCTGGCTGACGATGATGTCTATTCGCAATCGGCGGAGGCTGTTGTCCCTTCGGTCCTTTGCGCCTTTTCTTCCAAGGAAATGGAAGCATTGATGGTTAGCTTTCCGAAGCTCAGGGAACGTCTTCACCAGATGACGCGTGAAGCGCTGCGCAATGCGCGCGACAACCAGCTTGTGCTGGGGCGTCTTGCTCCGGTGGAAAAGCTTGCGAGCTTTCTTTTGGTTTTGGCCGCGCGTGCTGAAAAGCGAGGCGATAGGGCCAATCTCGTTCATTTGGCGATGAACCGTACGGATATTGCCGATTATCTCGGCCTGACGATTGAAACTGTCAGCCGCAGCTTTACCAAGCTAAAGACACAGGGCCTGATTCAGTTGCTTGATGCAAACACCGTTGAGATATTATCGCGTCGCTCACTTGCAGCCGTTGCCGGTATGGATATTGAAGCCGTCTGAGCATTTCTCCACTTGGAGAATGTTTCAAAAGAATAGATAGAGCGGTTCCAAAACTTAAGTCGTAAACCAAGCCGCTCTGATCGCCATTTATTTGTTTTCATTTCGTTGATTTAAATCAATGAAGGTTTCTTGAACCGCCACTACACCTGATCGTGGAAATTGACGCAGCACAGTCAAATGCTGCTCTGTCTTAACGAGGTGAACAGGTGTCATTGTGGCTGGCAATTACAATATCGGCTGTCAAGTATGTGGGCTTCCTTGCCGCATCATGCCGACTTGCCCCGCAGAATGCCCGTTTGCGTCCTCGTCCAGTACGCGTAGTAGCGACAGGTTATCACCAGAACGCAAAACGCGCGGGGCGGAATCATCATGCATGAAGCCACGATAAGACGTTATGCAGCACTTGCTGTTCCGCGCTATACATCATTCCCGACCGCTGCAGATTTCGCGCCAGTCACGCCGGACAGCACCCGCAGTTGGTTGCGCCAGATCGGCCCGGAAGAAAGCGTCTCGCTTTACATCCACGTGCCGTACTGCAAAGAGATTTGCCACTATTGCGGCTGTCATTCCAAAATGGCGGTCCGCGAAGATGTCATCGAGAATTTCGTTGTCGCGCTGTTAAGCGAGATTGAAACAGTAAACACAAGCCTGACAGCTCGCCCAAAGGTTGTGCATCTACATTGGGGTGGGGGCACTCCTTCTATTCTGCATACCACGCAGTTCAAGCGCATTATGGCGGCTTTGAGTCTGGCGTTCGATTTCGATCCAGATATGGAACATGCGATTGAGCTCGATCCGCGTACGGTCAATCCTATTCTGGCGAAGACCTTGGCGTTGATAGGCGTAAACCGCGCCAGCCTTGGCGTGCAGGATGTCGATCCCGATGTGCAAAAGGCTATTGGCCGCATTCAGCCTATTGAAACGGTAATAAGAGCCGCGACGCTGCTGCGTGAAGTGGGCATTGATAGACTGAACTTCGATCTGATCTATGGTCTGCCGCTTCAGACGGTGAAAAGTCTTCGCGAAACCTGCGAGCGCGTTGCGGCGATGACACCTGATCGCATTGCCTGCTTTGGTTATGCGCATCTGCCACAGCGTCGTGCCAATCAGCGACTGATTGATGAAAGCATTCTGCCCGATGCCGACGAACGGTTCGCACAGGCAAGTGCTGTTGCTAAAAGTTTTCTTGGCTTCGGCTATCAGCCGGTTGGCATAGACCACTTTGCATTACCGGACGATACCCTGGCCATTGCAGCAGAAAATGGCACTTTGCATCGCAACTTTCAGGGATACACGACGGATCGTTGTCATACGTTGATTGGGTTTGGCCCCTCATCGATTTCGCAATATCCAGCTGGTTACACGCAGAATATTTCCGATGTCGGGCAATACAGCAAGCGCGTCGTGGCGGGGGATCTTGCAACTGTGCGTGGCTATACAATGCGCGACACTGACAGACTTCGTGCAGGTATTATCACCGCGCTTATGTGCAACTTCCGCGTTGATCTGAACATAGCCGCTCCGGGCGTCGAGTTCTCCGACGAGCTGGCCTTGTTGCGCCCACTGGTGGCTGACGGTCTGGTGGAAGTGCGCAACGGCGTCATCAGCGCAACAGAAGATGGAAAGCCGCTGATCCGCTTGGTAGCAGCGACGTTTGATGAGTTTCGCAGAGAGAGCATGCACGGCTTCAGCTTCGCCGTGTGAGAGATTGCGCACTTTGCGGCAAAGGCATCGCAATGTGCGCCAGAACAAAGAAGTAGGGTGCATTTCACTCTATTCAGAGCTGCCGCTGCACCGGGCCGTCAAAAGGTCAGTGGCATCAGGAGCACCGTTCGTTGGGGGATGAACGGTGCTCCACTTTTTTAAACTATCGATGCGTCCTTATCGAGCTTTCTCGATCTTCGGCAGGAAGATAGTCAGCAATCCGAGAAGCGGAAGATAAGAGCATATCTGATAGACAAACTCGATGCTCGTCCGGTCTGCCACCACACCCAGCGCCGCTGCCGCAATGCCGGCGATGCCGAATGCAAGGCCGAAGAACAGTCCTGACACCATTCCCACACGTCCCGGCAGCAACTCTTGTGCGAAAACAATGATTGCAGGGAAGGCGGAAGCCAGCACGAAACCGATAATAACAGTGAGAACGGCTGTTACTTCGAGGTTCGCATAAGGCAATGCCAGCGTGAACGGAACGATGCCGAGGATCGAAACCCAGATCACGGTGCGCGTACCGATCTTGTCGCCGATAGGACCACCGACGATTGTGCCCGCTGCAACCGCACCGAGGAACAGGAACAGCAGCAACTGCGATGCCTGAACGGTCACTCCGAAATGGCTGATCGTATAAAAGGTGTAGTAGCTCGTGAGGCTGGCCATGTAGACATACTTGGTAAAGATCAGCATGGCGAGCACAGAGATCGACGCAATAACCTTGTTGCGCGGCAATGGCAGTGTCTTGTCAGGCTTCGGCTTGCTCTTATTGGCGAGATTGTGCTGGTTGTACCAGTTTCCGACATACCAGAGCAGCGCCATGCCAATCAGTGCTGCGATCGAGAACCACGACACGCTGGCTTGTCCAAAGGGCAGAACGATAAAAGCTGCAAGCAACGGGCCGATGGACGAGCCGAAATTGCCGCCCACCTGGAACATCGATTGTGCGAAACCATGACGACCACCGGATGCGAGACGTGCAACGCGAGCGGCTTCCGGATGGAACACAGATGAACCGAAGCCAATGAAGGCTGCACCGAGAAGCAGAACCGAATAGTGATGCGCGGACGCAAGTAGGATCAAACCGATCAGCGTGCAGCCCATACCGAATGGCAATGAATAGGGCATAGGACGACGGTCGGTATAGATGCCGACGATTGGCTGCAAAATTGAAGCCGTGACCTGAAAGGTGAAGGTGAGCAAGCCGATCTGCCAGAACGACAGGCTGTAATTGTCCTTGAGCATCGGATAGATGGCCGGAAGGAGCGACTGCATCATGTCGTTCAGGAAGTGGCCCATACTCGTGGCCAGAATAATGGCGAGAACCGTATTGTTTGCGCCAGTGTTTGAAGGCTGCTCGGCAGCACTCATGCTCATAGTCCTACTCCGAAGATAATCCGTGAGGGAAATGTCCTCATAATTTGCGTTGGTTGGGCAGGGAACCCAATTCGAATGTTTTCGAATATTTCTAACCTGACCCCTTCATAATTATATTGTTTCGCGCCTGCTTTCGTGATTTGGTCCATTACTTTCGAGAGTGGGCCAAAGCAGATGAAGCTGAAATCGCCACCGGGGCTCTTGTTGCCGGGCAGTGAGGACCTGCAAAAGTTCCATGAACAGCGCATTGAGATGCTGGAACACTTGAGCGGACCGGTGATCGCGCTGCCGACGAAATATCCGGATGGCTATTTTGTACCGCGTCACAGCCACAGTCGAGCGCAGCTCTTGTGTGCTTCACAAGGAGTGGTTCTGGTCACGACGGATGCCGGTCGCTGGTTGATCCCTGGGGATCATGCCATGTGGATTCCTGCTGGTGTAAAACATTCCGTCGAAATTGTCGGCGATGTCTTTATGCGCTCAATCTATATTGCGCTCGACGCCATTTCGGGTGTGCCCGACTATTTGCACGTGGTTGGCATGACGGACCTGATGCGTTGCCTCATCATCGATGCGACGTCGGTCGACAGCATCCCTGAGCCGGGCAGTCGGGATGCTTTGGTGATTGAGTTGATCCTCAGAGACTTGCACACCTTGCCACAAAGGCCGCTCGGACTGCCTTTCCCGGCCGATCCGCGTCTGCAAAATCTCTGTCGTCAATTCGTGAAAAAGCCGTCAGCACGCGCGACAATTGATGAATGGGCGGATCGTATGGCGATGAGCCGACGCTCATTCACCCGCCACTTTCAGCGCGAAACAGGCGTGAGCTTGTCAGTGTGGCGCCAGCAGGCCTGCCTTTTTGCAGCAGTTCCGCGCCTTACGGAAGGCGAAGCGGTCACAAGCGTGGCGCTTGATCTGGGCTATGACAGTGTTTCTGCCTTTACGACAATGTTTCGCCGTATGCTGGGTGTATCACCGAAGTTCTATTTGCCGCGTCTTGATGGAGCGCCGTTTGAGCGCAGCGATAGGATCTCTGCTGCATCTCTTGAACAATAATAACAATTGTCTCGGTGCGTAGAGAACAGTATGAGAAGTTTATGTTATTCCAACGTCGAAATCCGCCGACCCGCAAAGAGCGCCTAAGGCTGCTGGTCTGGCCGCGCCGTTCATTCGCTCGCTCGTTTAAATATGGCGGCAAGCGCGTGCTACGCATTACTGCGTCTCCACATGCGGTGGCTGCAGGTCTGGCTGTTGGCGTTTTCTCGGCTTTTACGCCGTTTTTTGGTTTTCATCTGATTATAGCAATTGTTCTGGCTTATTTTCTGGCCGGTAATATTGCTGCAGCAGCGCTGGGAACCACGCTTGCCAATCCGCTGACGCTCCCGTTCATCTGGGGCAGCACTTATGAGCTTGGCCGCTTTGTCATCAGCGGCGATATTGAAAGCGCGCCGCCTTTGCATCTAGGACATGCTCTTCAGACGATGAAGTTCGGAGAAGTCTGGACACCTCTACTCAAGCCGATGTTGTTCGGCTCGACCATATTGGGCGCAGTTTTTGCGGTGGTCGCCTATTTTGTGACGCGCTTTGCGGTCACTGCTTTCCGTCGTCGCAGGCTCGAACGACTTGCTGAAAAGCACAACAAGCACCATGTCCGGGGGCCGCAGAAAATATGATCATCGGCATTGGTAGTGATCTGATTGATATCCGCCGCATCGAAAAGACCCTTGAGAAGCACGGTGATCGTTTCACCCAACGTGTTTTTACCGAGCTAGAACAAGCAAAATCAGATGGCCGCAAACAGCGCGCTGCATCCTATGCAAAGCGTTTTGCCGCAAAAGAAGCTTGTTCCAAGGCGCTTGGCACTGGTCTTTCGAATGGCGTTTTCTGGCGTGATATGGGGGTTGTCAATACACCTTCGGGCAAGCCGACCATGCAGCTCACCGGCGGCGCGGCTGAGCAACTGAAACGCATGCTGCCAAAAGGCAAACGCGCTGCCATACATCTGACAATTACCGATGATTTTCCTCTTGCGCAGGCTTTTGTCATTATCGAAGCGCTGCCAGAAACCGAATAATGCATGCTGCGGAAAAGCGAAAACGCCTTTCCGATAGCGGCATGCGCCAAACAATTGCGATTGTGGCAGGTAAACTCCTGCTCATAATCGTGCGAGGTAGCGGTGATTGGATTGCTTCGAGCAACCTTAGCCGTTATTAGATCGCACATCGGCAAGCGGAGATACAATGAGCGTGTCCAGCAAAAGTGAAACTAAAAAATCAG
>Ga0308157_10000807_pt1 | contig 84390 bp, 78 predicted proteins | sample PhyBR1_FD_201035 | JGI IMG/M metagenome (GOLD analysis project Ga0308157, IMG submission 201035) | Phyllosphere microbial communities from UC Gill Tract Community Farm, Albany, California, United States - DLSLB.R1 | ecosystem: Host-associated > Plants > Phyllosphere > Unclassified | place: USA...
AATGAAAACTCTTGGCAAGCAATAATTAATCTATAATAAAGAAATCCCGTTACTTCAGTTTCGGGATTTTTTTATTGAAATCCGTTTTTTTGCAAATGCCTAAAAAATAACTTACATTCGCTCAACGAAAAAAAATTAAATTAAAATATAATGAAACAAGTTCCTTTAAACAACGTACACATAGCTTTAGGCGCAAAAATGGTTCCTTTTGCAGGGTTTAATATGCCGGTACAATACGAGGGTGTAAATATTGAACATGAAACGGTTAGAAACGGTGTAGGTGTATTTGATGTTTCTCATATGGGATTATTCAAAATAACAGGTTCGGATGCCTTGGCTTTTGCTCAAAAAGTAACCTCAAATGATGTGGCTGTACTTATTGACGGTAAAGCACAATACGGTTATTTTCCAAATGATAAAGGAGGTGTTGTAGATGATATCATTACGTATCGCGTAAATGAAAATGAATATCTGATGGTTGTAAATGCTTCTAATATTGAAAAAGACTTTGAATGGATTTCTCAGTTTAAGACAGGAAATGTAACATTGGAAAATTTATCAGATGCTTACTCCCTTTTAGCAGTTCAGGGACCAAAAGCCAATGAAGCGATGCAAAGTCTTACAGATGTAAATCTTTCAGAATTGAAGTTCTATCATTTTACAGTAGGTAATTTTGCAGGTTGTAATGATGTCATCATTTCTGCAACTGGTTACACGGGTTCAGGTGGATTTGAGATTTACGCTAAAAATGAAAATATAGTTACTATCTGGAATAAAATCATGGAAGCCGGAGCAGCTTTCGGAATAAAACCAATCGGATTAGCGGCACGTGATACCCTGCGATTAGAAATGGGATATTGTTTATATGGCAATGAGATTACAGATGAAACGTCTCCTTTGGAAGCTGGTTTGGGATGGGTAACAAAATTCACAAAAGATTTTGTAAATGCAGAAAATCTCAAAGCTGAAAAAGAAGCCGGAATTAAAAATAAATTAATCGGGTTTGAATTGATTGAAAGAGGAATTCCGCGTCATGATTATGAAATTGTGGATAAAGACGGAAATATTATTGGAAAAGTAACCTCAGGAACCCAATCGCCTTCTTTAGGAAAAGGAATAGGAATGGGATATGTTCCTGTAGCTTTTTCGAAAGAAGACAGTGAAATTTTCATTAGAATACGTAAAAATGATGTAAAAGCAAAAGTTGTAAAAACACCTTTTTATAAAAAATAAATATTTTTTACTTTTGTATCCTCAAAAATATATCTAATTATGGGAAGAGCGTTTGAATTTAGAAAAGCCAGAAAAATGAAGCGTTGGTCTGCAATGGCAAAAACGTTTACAAGAATAGGAAAAGAAATTGTAATTGCTGTAAAGGAAGGCGGTCCACACCCAGAAAACAATGCGCGTTTACGTGCTGTTATTCAGAATGCCAAAGCAGCCAACATGCCGAAAGACAATGTTGAACGCGCTATCAAAAAGGCATCTGATAAAGATACTGCCAATTATAAAGAAGTCTTATTTGAAGGATATGCTCCGCATGGAATTGCACTTCTGATAGAAACTGCCACTGATAATAACAACCGAACGGTAGCCAACATCAGAAGTTATTTTAATAAATGTAACGGTACGATGGGTACTCAGGGTTCTGTTGAATTTATGTTTGACCATACCTGTAATTTCAGAATTCCAAAAATCGAAGGTATTGATCTCGAAGAATTTGAATTGGAATTAATTGATCTGGGTGTCGATGAAGTTTTTGAAGATGAAGATGGTATTATGATATATGCCCCATTTAACAGCTTTGGTGCTATTCAGAAAGAACTTGAAAGCCGTGGTCTTGAAATTTTATCTTCAGGATTTGACCGTATACCACAAGTAACAAAAGAACTTACAGAAGAGCAGATTGCAGATGTTGAAAAATTATTAGAAAAGATAGAAGAAGACGATGATGTGCAGAATGTATTTCATACAATGGCTTAAAAGAATAAAAAAAACCGACTAACGTCGGTTTTTTTATGGATTTATTTTTATCGATGATAAAACCTCATCAATCGCCTTTTCATAACGTATGCGTAACACATCTAAAAAGTTTACTGTAAAGATGATGAGTTCATCATTAACCGTTGTAAAGAAAAAGTAATTAAAAATAAGATGTTCACCACTTTTAAAATTTAATTTCATAAAGCCTACAGGAACTCCTGAAGCAGAAGTTATGATTCCTTTTTCCAGGACAATAAGATCGGGTACTTCTTTCTTATAAGAATCCAATTGAAAATCAAGATAACTGTTGAATTGTTCTCTGGTACATAACGCTTTTGTATTTTCTACAATAAGATTGAGCTGCTGTCTTTCATCCGTCAATATAAGAATAGGCTTTTTGCTCATCCGATAACGAAGGCTAAAGTCACGATCACTCATCTCTTTAAAATCTGCAGGAACATTTATAGACAATTTTCCTTGTAAAAGAGTTATCTCTTTCACACTGGTCTGAGCTATACCTGTTATGCAAAACAACAGGAAAAACAAACAAATACTATATGTTCTACGCTCCATAACAATTCTGATATTAGAAATTACGTTCTTTCTCTGTATAGTCAACAGCTTGCTTCTTTACAAAATAAGCCAGACTATCTGATCTCAGAAAAAGGGTATCTTTCGTTGCATTTAATTTATACAAAAAAGAATATTCATCTATTCTTTCTACTCCAGCCGATTCGTTTTTATAGAAAGATGCAAACGTAATTCTGTTGGATGTATGGTACCAATATCGTTGATCACTTTTAAGATTATAATACTCTCCTCTTTGTTCATAAAGTGTTCGTATAAAAACCGGATCGAAAACCACATAAGCAGCATCCTTCATATCAAATCCATCCCCCAAATATACCGGAGCATCAGTTTTTACTTCATATTTCCAAAACCCCTGTAAATCAACAGATTTTGGTTGTTGAATATAAAAATCAACCTTGCTGTCCATTATATCATCGTCAGAGCAGGAAAACAGAGAAATCAATACTCCCAGTAAAACTATTTTTTTCATGTGTAGTATTTTTACTACTGCAATTTACTATTATTTCTTAAGAAACTTCTTTGTTGTGTTTCCTATTTTAATAAAATACATACCGCTATTTACATCTGTAACATCCACTGTGTTTTCCAAATCTGTAAATTTGCCTTTTCGGATGATTTTACCTGTGAGATCTGTGATAACATAGTCTGTTGAATCCATATTTTCCAACGAAATACGTAATGATTCCGTTACTGGATTAGGATATATACGGAATTGAATTTTATTGAATTCTTCTGTAGCTGCAGATGTTGAAGGAGTAAATTTATAAACTCTTCCATTTGTCGGGTAGGTTGTCATTACATAGTCAATGTTCGGATCCACTTGTTGTCCGTTAAAGAATTCTGCAACAGTAGGTGATGCCGGATTTCCATAAAGTGCACAACCGTATACCTCATTCATACTTACAATACCCATCTGAATACCATCTTCAATGACAGACATATTTGATGCTGTAATGTTTGTATTACCGTAACGATACTCAATCACATTGGTTCCTTCATAAATCCAAACCTGAAAATTCAGGAACAGATTGTTCGTTTGCAGTGTCAGTGCTTCATCTTCAGAACCTGCATTTTTAACCTGCATTTTTAGAATTCTGCTCCCTGCATTCCCTTCTACCTTATAGCCGATTGGAGATTGCGAAACGCCTTCATTAAAATTCTTATCCTGAATATAAATCCCGGAAGCTAATAGATAATAGAAATCATCGGTATCTTCATTTAATCCGGTAAGAAATATAAAATTATCATCCTGAAACGCAAAATGAGTAATCACCTGTCCGGCAACTTTAAAGCTGAAAGGTACCTGATAAGGTCCAAAATCATCGAAATCCCACACCTGTCCATTATTTACTGAAATAGGAGATGTCAAATCTGCGTAGGTTGCAGTAGAAGTCGTAATAGTGTATAACGTCTGTGCCTGTGCTTGAATTATCATGAAAAACAAGCAGAATAGAAAATAATTTTTTTTCATATATTTTAGTAATTTTATAGCGCAATATACTATTATTTCTTAACACAATTATGTATTACAGTCCTTATCTTCATAAAATATATTCCTAAATCTAAATTAGTTAGGATCAACTTATTTTCTAATGCTTTAAAGACACCTTCCATTACAACTGTATCAGCTCTATCTGTGATAACAAATTCTATCGCATCCGATTTTTCAGAAGCAACTTCATCTGTATGGGCAATAAAATCTGCTATTCCTAATTCTTCCTCTTTAACTGACACAGCCGGAATAAACTGATAAACATTGCTGTTCAAAGAATGAGAACTTTTAATAGTTGTAATTTTCTCTGCATCTATTATGTTCTTGACGTCTATACAAACAGGTGATACCGGTTTATTGTAGCTAAAAAAAAGATAATTTAGCATGTGAGGTGTAATGCCTACAGGAATCACATAATACTCTTCTCTGACTATTTTTACACCTTCAATAGTTTTGTTTACACTACCATTACGGTATTCAATCATATTGTTATCTTCATAAATCCAGATTTGGAAATTTTCAGAAAGATTGTTACTCTCATTGAGATCAAATTCTGTTTCTGAACCAGAATTTTTTACCTCGAGCTTCAAAATTTGACTACCTTTAATCCCTTCCACACTAACAATGTAATAGCTGTACTCTAAATCAGTGCCATCCCCTGATTCTTCTCTACTTAAAACTTCTTCTTTCTCTACTCTTGCACAAATATCTTGAATGTAACTATCGGAAGTAGCTGTTAAATAATATTTTGTACCGCTTACTTTATCTAACCCTGTCAGGAAAACAAAATTATTGTCTTCAAAATCAAAATGCGTAATTGTCTGTCCTGCTATTTTAAAAGTAAACGGTATATCATAGGGCCCCATTCCATCTATATCTTCTATTTTACTGTTGTTTAGCGAAATCGCTTCAACCAAATTTTTATAGGTATCGATAATGGTTTTATACGTATAGACAGTCTGGGCATTTAGAGATACAGCAATTAGTAACAAAGTGAATAAAATAAAAGATTTGCGCATAAGAAAGTTATTTTAAAGCAAAATCCTACTGTAAATAGTACAGTAGGATTATTAGTTATCTTTTTATTTTATGAAAGACATCATTTTTTAAGAAATTTTTGTGTCGTATTTCCTATTTTGATACCATACATACCTGATGAAAGATCTCCGACCTCAATTGTATTTTCTAACGTTTTAAAAGTACCTTTCTGGATGGTTTTACCCGTCATATCGGTGATGATATAATCTGTTACATCCATTTTTTCTAAAGAGATATTCAGCATAGATGTAACCGGATTCGGATATATACTAAATTGGGTTTTATTAAATTGTTCTGTTCCTGCTGTAGTACTTGGAGTAAAACGGTATACAGTGCCGTTTGCCGGAAAAGAACTCATGACATAAGAATCTATTTCACTCTCGGTTCCGGCACCATCAAAAAGTTGAGTAAAATCAGGTGTTAACGGATTTCCATGTAAATAACAATCATAGTCATCATTTTTGTCAATTATAGCAATCAAAATAGCATCATCTTCTTGAAAAAGTGGTAAATCTTGTGCAGTAATATTAGTATTTCCGTAGCGATACTCAATAATATTACTTGTTTCATAAATCCAAATCTGAAAATTTATAAAAAGATTATTAGTACCTTTTTCAGTAAGCTCATCTTCTGAACCAGCATTTTTCACTTCTATTTTAAGTATTCTGCTCCCCTCTGTACCTTCTACTTTATAACTAACAGGTGAATGAGAAAGTCCTCCTACAGCAAAATTTTTATCTAAGGCAACAATTCCAGAAACCTCCAAATCATACTTATTATCTGATTGTTCTGAAGAAAAAGTAAAATTATCCTGCTCAAATGCAAATGTTGAAATAGTTTCTTCTGCAATCTTGAAACTAAATGGGACTTGGATAGGGTTAAAATCATTGTTACCCCATATTTGTCCATTATTAATGGAAATCGCATTTTCCAAATCCGTGTACGTAGCTGTTGAAGTCGTTAATGTGTACAAAGATTGTTCCTGTGCATTAGTCTTTACAATTATTAAAAATATAACTAACAAAAAAAAACTTTTCTTCATAGTTTATAAATATTATGTGTTTACTATATATTATTATTTTTTAAGAAATTTTTGTGTCGTATTTCCTATTTTGATACCATACATACCTGATGAAAGATCTCCGACCTCGATTGTATTTTCCAATGCTTTGAAAGTACCTTTCTGAATGGTTTTACCTGTCATATCGGTGATGATATAATCTGTTACATCCATTTTTTCTAAAGAGATATTCAGCATAGATGTAACCGGATTCGGATATATACTAAATTGGGTTTTATTAAATTGTTCTGTTCCTGCTGTAGTACTTGGAGTAAAACGGTATACAGTACCGTTTGAAGGGTAAGAAGCCATTTTATACTCATCTAAAGCATCTTCATTTGTGTTAAGTAGTTGTGCAAAACTAACAGAAGCCGGATTACCGTATACGAAACAACCGTAGCTCAGAGTTTTTTCAGCAATTCCTATGAGCCAAGGGTCATCTTCTAAAGTGGTCATATTATCTGCAGTAATATTAGTGTCTCCATAATGGTATTCAATTATATTTGATCCTTCATAGATCCATACCTGAAAATTCACAAACAGAGTATTTGTTTCTAACTCATCTACCTCGCTTGTAGAACCGGCATTTTTTACTTCCATTTTTAAAATTCTGTTTCCTGAAGTTCCTTCAACTTTATAGCTGATTGGTGATTCGGAATAGTTGACCGGTGATTGAGAAACTTCAGCATCTGAGTAATTTTTATCCTCAATAAAAATACCTGACGCTATTAGAAGATAGGTTTTAGCTGTTTCTTCCAGTCCCGTAATAAAAGCAAAATTATCATCCCGAAAAGTAAAATGTGTAATTGTCTGATTTGTTATTTTAAAACTAAAGGGCACTTCAATAGGATCATATTCATTGTTGTACCATACCAGATTGTTGTTGATTGATACGGCATCTGACAAATCTGTATAATTTGCTGAAGCAGTCGTTTGTGCATAAAATGTCTGGGCATTAGTTTGGATGCACATTAAAAATAGTGGCAATAGAATGAGACTTTTTTTCATGGTTAATATTTATATGTTACTATTTGTGATTATATCTTATTTACTAACTACACTTTAGAAAAAACACTTAGCGTATTTTTATTTAATCACTGATCGTGATCAATCTCATCCGTCAGTAGGTAGTCAAACATATGGAAATGGCTTTCCTACTTTAATCCTTTCTTTTAGAAAACTGAGAAGTAAGTTTTCGATACGCTTACTACCTAAATTGACGAAAGAGAAATATTTTCAATTTCTATCTTTATTTTTTAACGAATTTCTGAGTGGTATCTCCTATTCTGATAAAATACATACCAGATGTAAGATCTGCCACCTCAATTGTATTTTCTAACGCTTTAAAAGTACCTTTTTGAATGGTTTTACCTGTCATATCGGTGATGATAAAATCTGTCACATCCATTTTTTCTAAAGAGATACTTAGTATAGATGTAACCGGATTCGGATACATACGAAACTGTGTTTTATTAAAATTCTCTGTACTTACAGTACTGTTATTTGGTGCAAATCTATACACAGTCTTCTCTGCAGGATATGTTGTTATTCTATAGGGATTCCAGTACTCGTCTCCAAAAAGTTCAGCAAAAGTTGGTGCTGTAAGATCATTATAGACAAAACAGTTATAAATATCATAGCCCTTAACTCCAATCAAAAAATCACTTAATATTAAAAATATATCATAGGTTACCAAATCTTCCGGAGTAATATTCGAGGTACCGTAACGATATTCAATAACATCCGTTCCTTCATAAATCCATATTTGAAAATTCATAAAAATGTTAGTTGTTGAACTCACCGCTGGCTCAGCCTTTAAGCCCGCATTTCTAACTTCAATTCTCAAAATTCGGCTGCCCTCTGCTCCTTCAACTTTATAAGACATTAAAGATTGTGGTACTCCAATTTCAACCGGTCTTGACTTCAGAGCCAAACCGGCAGTTAGTAATTCATATACATTTTCGTCATCTTCTGATTCTGCCTGTGTAAAAAAAGTAAAAGAAGACCCTGTCCAGACAAAAAAGCTAATGGACTCTCCTGCTATTTTAAAAGGAAAAGGTGACTGAATTTCTGAACCATAGTCCGTAATCCAATCTTCACTCATAATCATTGGCACTCCATTCTCAAGATTTGTATAATTTTCAATAAAAGTAGTTTGCGTATACAGAGACTGTGGTTGTGCCTTTACCTGTATAAACATTAATAACAGACCTAATAAGAATAATTTTCTCTTCATGATTTTAAATTCAAATGTTATAATTAATTATTATTTTTTAATAAACTTCTGAGTGGTATCTCCTATTCTGATACAATACATACCTGATGAAAGATTTCCGACCTCAATTGTATTTTCTAAGGCTTTAAAAATACCTTTCTGAAGGGTTTTACCTGTCATATCGGTGATGATATAATCTGTCACATCCATTTTCTCTAAAGAAATTTTCAATATAGATGTTACCGGATTCGGATACATACGAAATTGGGTTTTATTAAACTGCTCAGTTCCTACTGTTGTAGTACTTGGAATAAAACGGTATAGTGTTCCATTAACAGGATAAGACGTTATTTTATAAGATCCCAATTCATTCTCTTCTACATTAGCTACTTCTGCAAAAGAAAGCGATGCAGGATCTCCGTAAACAAATCCACCATAATTTAAAAATTTCTCTCCCAATCCTATCAAAAAAGGATCTTGATTTTCCTGTACAAGCATCTCCATTGCTGTACTGTTAATATTTGAATCACCATAATGGTATTCAATTATATTGGTTGCTTCATAAATCCAAACCTGAAAATTCAGAAAAAGACTATTGGTTTCATTTGCATTTGATTCGGTTGTAGAACCGGCATTTTTTACTTCCATCTTTAAAACTCTGCTTCCCGCACTTCCTATCACCTTATAACTAATCGGGGATTGAGAAATTTCTTCATCGTAGTTCTTATCCTGAATAAAAATACCGGAAGCAATCATAAGATAAGTGGTGTCACTGTCATCGTTCAATCCTGTAAGAAATTCAAAATTATTACTTCGAAAACTAAAATGGGTGATGGTCTGACCGGCAATTTTAAAACTAAATGGTACCTCAAATGGTCCGTACTGATTATTATACCATACCTGATTATCGTTCAGCGAAATCGGATCTTCCAAATCTGTATAAGTTGTAGTAGAAGCAGTATGAGTATAATGAGTCTGCGCTTTTGTTTGTATAAACATCAACAACAGACCTAATAAAAATAATTTTCTCTTCATGATTTTAAATTCAAATGTTATAATAATTATTATTTTTTAATAAACTTCTGAGTGGTATCTCCTATTCTGATACAATACATACCTGATGAAAGATTTCCGACCTCAATTGTATTTTCTAAGGCTTTAAAAATACCTTTCTGAAGGGTTTTACCTGTCATATCGGTGATGATATAAGCCATTACATCCATTTTTTCCAGTGAAATATTAAGTACTTCTGTTACCGGATTCGGATAGACACTGAATCGTGTTTTATCAAATTTATCATTAGCTACTGTAGTGCTTGGGGTAAAACGATATACAGTTCCACTTGCCGGATATGAGTTTAATGCATATTCTGTAAGGTCTATTTCATTAATATTACCATTATTTATCTCATTAAATGTTGGTGATACAGGATTTCCGGATACAAACCCACTATAAGTAAAAGATGGCTCTCCTATAGCTACGAGCAATGGATCTTCTTCTTCTTTAAAGTCTTCTATATCTGTCTGAGTAATATTTGAGTTGCCATAGTGGTATTCTATAACATCAGTTCCTTCATAGATCCAGATCTGTACATTTAAAAAAAGATTGTTGGTCTGATTTACTAATAACTCTGTTTCTGAACCGGCATTTTTGATTTCAATTTTTAAAATTCTGTTCCCAACAATTCCATCCACTTTATAACTAAGGGGTGATTCGGAAATACCAGTTTCGTAATTCTTATCCAGAACATAAATACCCGGAGCAGATAAAATATATTGAGAAGCATTTATTTCCATTGCTGTAAAAAAAACGAAATAATCATTTTCAAAACCAAAATTAGTAATAGGCTGATTGGCTATTTTAAAGGAAAACGGAACTTCAAAAGGACCATAAGGAATTCCGTTCCAAGCCTCTCCGTTATTGATAGAAATTGGATTTACCAAATCGGAATATGCTGCGTTATGCGTTGCAAGTACATAAAGAGATTGTGCTTTTGTTTGTAATATCATTAAAAACAGCACCAATAAAATGTAGTTTTTCTTCATACTTTGTATTGTATTAAATTAAACGTAAGTAGAACCTTTCATACCTTTGAATAGCGTATGAGAATTAATTAAAAAAATAACAAATCATATAATATCTTGCTTTGGTATAAGACTGTATGGTATATCAAATCAATCCGAACAACAATATGATAAGAGCAATTTAAACTTGTCTTTAAGTAGTAACAGGATAATAAACCTGCTTTTTCGGTAGTTATATTTGTTGACACATTATTATCAACTCCTTTTCAGTTTTCAATTGGTATAATTGAATTTTTTTTTCCTTAAGCTTTGGCTGAAAAAAGAATTATAATGTACCAACACTCTGATTGTCTATTTTAAGTACGCATCTTTACACTTTATATACACTATCTTTTATGCTGATACTTTACAGTGTAAACATTTGGCAAGAATTCATATTCGTATATAGAAGTAGAAATAAGTATAAGGATCAAGGCAATTACATATACTTATTATTATACGATACTACAAATATAGTAAAAATTTAATATAAACCTATTTCTTATTAATATTTTAACAAAAAAATCGTAACATATATATTCTTTGGACAAACATTTAAAAAGGGAATCAAAGGTAATTTTTGTTCTATATTGATTGTCTTACAAAATTCAATATAGTATTGTCAAACAAAGAATGATCATTGATAAAAGTAGTTTCAATAGGTAAATAATACAACTGATCAGGATGTATTTTACCTTTCAAGCGCATAAAATCTTTTTCGGTAGTGATAATTTTTTTTCCGTTCGCTTTCAATATTATCTTCTGAATATCCGTTTCAGAAAAATGATGATGATCCGGAAAAGTTATGGTTTTCGTTCTGCCAATTTTCAGATGATCATAAAAGTAATGAGGTTTTGCAATTCCGGCTACGGCGATAAAAGCTTCTCTATCTATTTCTTGCAATTCAATTGGTTCAATTCCATTATATATGTACTTGTCGTACGATATTGAAGTAAAAAACAATTGCTGATGTTTAAGAATAGAAAGTTTATTGGCAATTTTTTCCTGAGCATCAGAAGAGAGATTCGGAGGGCATTTTGTTACAATAATAACATCAGCCCTGCTGGCTCCTTTTTTAGATTCCCTTAAATTACCTGCTGGTAATAATAGGTCATCCATATATAAATCATTATACTTGGTTAGGAGAATAGTAAACCCCGCTTTAATGTGACGATGCTGGTAGGCATCATCCAAAAGAACTACCTCTGTTTGTGGTAATTTTTTCATTATCTGACGCACACCGTTTACTCTGTCCGTATCTACAGCTACATATATATCTTTAAATTTGGTAAAATATTGATACGGTTCGTCTCCTATGTCTTCCATTCTTGAGGTTTTATCTGCCAGATAAAATCCTGTCGTTTTTCGTTTGTAGCCACGGCTAAGAGTTACTACACGGAATTGTGGCTCTAATAAACGGATCAAATACTCTATCTGTGGCGTTTTGCCTGTACCTCCTACACTAAGGTTACCAACACAAATAATAGGAATATCAAAAGAAATCTGCTCTTTCCAGGATTGATCAAATGCTATATTACGCAATTGTGTTACTGCATCATATACAACAGAAAACGGAAATAGTAATTTTCTAAACGATATCATAACACGAAAGTAGCTATTTTTTTTATCTTTGAAGGTCGGAGCGTATTATAAAATCTCCTGTTTAATATGAAAATAAAAGAAATAATCCCGATTTTAGAAGAAATGGCTCCTTTGGGGTACGCCGAAGATTTTGATAATGTGGGTTTACTGATAGGTGATGCTGAAACAGAAATAACAGCAGTACTTGTATGTCATGATGCGATTGAAAGCATTGTTGAAGAGGCCATAGAGAAGAAATGTAATCTTATTATATGTTTCCATCCTATTCTTTTTTCGGGTTTAAAAAAAATTACCGGTAAAAATTATGTGGAAAGAGCTGTGTTTAAAGCCATCAGAAATGACATTTCTATTTATGCGGTTCATACCGCTCTGGATAACCACCAAAATGGTGTCAATAAAATTTTCTCTGACACTTTAGGGCTGATGTCTCCTAAAATACTCATCCCAAAACAGTCTTATATATATAAACTTTGCACATATGTACCGGCAAATGCAGCAGCTTCCCTAAAAGATGCTTTGTTCAGAGCCGGAGCCGGAGCTATCGGAAATTATGATATGTGTAGTTTTACTTCGGAAGGTACAGGTTCTTTCAGAGGAAATGATGCCAGTAATCCTGTATATGGTACAAAAGGAACAATAACTTATGCTGAAGAAACCAAAATTGAGCTTATTTTTGAAAAACATCTGCAATCAAAAATACTTAAGGCATTGTTCCAAAACCATCCGTATGAAGAAGTTGCTTATGAGATCAGTAAATTAGAAAATGTACATCAGTCTATTGGAATGGGAATGATTGGGGAGTTGCCGGAAGCTATGCACGAAAAAGAATTTCTGCTAATGGTAAAAGAAAAAACAGGTACCGGAGGTATCAGGCATAGTGCTTTTCTCAACAAACCTATAAAAAAAGTAGCCGTTTTAGGAGGATCAGGAAGTTTTGCCATCAAAAATGCTTTGCAGCAGGGAGCAGATGCTTTTATCACAGCGGACCTCAAATACCATCAGTTTTATGAGGCTGAAAATCAATTATTATTAGCTGACATAGGCCATTTTGAAAGCGAAAGATATATAAAAAATTATATTGTTGATTATCTTACAAAAAAAATTACTACTTTTGCGATTATTTTATGTGAGAGAAACACAAATCCAGTAAACTACCTATAGATATGACAAAGAAAGCAGAACTTACTGTCGAGGAAAAATTAAGAGCATTATATGATTTGCAATTGATTGACTCCAGAATTGATGAAATTAGAAACATGAGAGGAGAATTGCCTCTTGAAGTGGAAGATTTAAAAGACGAAGTTGCTGGACTAACTACTCGTTTGCAAAAATTAAACTCTGAATTAGAAACAGTAGAGGAGCAGATTAAGGTAAAGAAAAATGACATCGATACCTTTAAAGAATCCATCAAAAAGTATACAGAACAACAAAAAGATGTTCGTAACAACAGAGAGTTCAACTCTTTGACAAAAGAGATTGAATTTCAGAATTTAGAAATTGAATTGGCTGAAAAGCACATTAAAGAATTCAAAGCTACTATTGAGCACAAGAAAAACATTATTGCTCAGACCTCAGAAAAATTAGAGTCTAAGTCTACACATTTACAGCATAAAGAATCTGAATTAAACAGTATTTTATCTGAAACTGAAAAAGAAGAATCGTTATTAGCTGAAAAATCAAAAGAATTTGCAGACTTGATTGAAGAGCGCTTATTAAATGCATACACACGTATCAGAAACGGAGTAAAAAATCGTTTGGCGGTGGTATCTATAGAGCGAGGAGCATCTGCAGGATCTTTCTTTACCATCCCACCTCAGGTACAGGTAGAAATTGCAGCACGTAAAAAAATCATGACAGATGAGCATAGCGGAAGAATTTTGATTGACAGTGCTCTAGCTGAAGAAGAAAAAGAAAAAATTGATGCGATTATCGCAAAATTAAAATAAATTTGAAGCCTCTCTTAAAGAGGCTTTTTTTTATGAACTACTGGAAAAATTTAAAATATCGATTACTTACTAAAGGTGCAGGGTTTTACATCAATGTTCTGGCTCTTTTTAAAGCTCAGCGGGCTGCTTCTTTAGCATATACCTTATTTTCTGTACCACGCGAAGGCAAACTCCTTGCCTTCACTCCTTTTCTGGAGAAGTCTCAAAAAAAAATATTATCGTTTCAGGAATATAAAATCCAGACGTATCAATGGCCAAATGATGGAGAAACAATTCTGCTCATACACGGATGGGAAAGTAACTCTAACCGCTGGCAGGGTCTTATACAATATTTTAAAAAGAAAAAAAATTACAATATCATTTCTTTAGATGCCCCTGGTCAGGGCATGAGTTCGGGAAAAGAACTGAATCCGATTCTATATAGTCAATTCATCCATGAAGTATGCAAGGAATTTAACCCTGATTACCTGATAGGACATTCTCTGGGCGGACTTACCATGTTTTACTATCAATCTCTGTATAAATTCCCTTCAGTAAAAAAAGTAGTGGGGTTGGGAAGTCCAAACCGGTTTTCACGTATTACAAATAATTACCAGAAATTACTTTCCCTGAGCCAAACCTCATTTCATCACTATATTTCAATTTTTAAAAATCGATTTGAAATTGACATTAAGCAATTCAATACAGAACATTTTATTAAACATATCGATCAGCCTATCCTTATTATTCATGATAAAAGCGATCTGATAGTGCCTTATGAAGATGCTTTGGAAATCACAGAAAAAAATCCGGAAGTTACTTTTATTCCAACAGAAAATTTAGGTCACAGTCTTTATAATCAGAATGTGTATAAAAATATCATCGGATTTCTCGAAAGAAAAGATGTTTAGTTTAATGATCGCTGAACCTGATCCATAATCTGATCATAACTCATTTTTTGTGTATCTATTCCAATCTTGTCTGGGCCGTAAGGTGTATACATGTTTAGATCCGTAACAGAAAAAAGACCAATAAGCGGAGAGGTAACCGCACTTCCCAAATGCATCATTCCACTGTCTGCACATATAAAAAGATCCAGATTTTGTAAAAAACCTGCAATTTCACGAATGTCTTTACTATAATAAGAAGGTGCTTTAAATGCTATCTGAGAAACATTTTCTACCGGTAAAACTTCTATGATATTGTACTCAGTACCAAAACGCTGCATCAATCTCTCATAAACATTTGCCCACCATTCTTCTGAATAACATTTTTCACCAGTGGCAAAGGTATAAATACCGATTGTTTTCTTATCATTCTTAACCAATTTATCCAACAAATCCTTACCCTGAGCCAGTTCTTTATCATTTACTTTGATATCCAGCACCGGAATAGCCGTTTTTTTATCCTCGATTCCCAACATATTCAGATAGTAACGAAGATTATAAATGGCATTTTTGGCCATGTGATTATAATCACTATATTGTTTTTCCAATAGTTCAATCTTTTCACCGAAAAATTTATAACGAGCACGTGCTACTTTTGTAGACAACCTTCCGGACGATGAGTTTTGAACTACATTGATGACCATATCATATTTCTTCCTCTTCAATTTAATCCAGACACCAAAGTAGTCCAGCAAATGTTTAAAAGGTTTTTTAGGCAAATTATAAATAGTCTCTACCTCTTTATAGTTTTCAAAAATTATCGGTGAAAGCGTACCCCTTACAAATAAATCAATAGTACAATTTGGAAAAGTATCGATCACTTCCTGAACCAAAGGTGTCATCATCAGCTGATTCCCCAATCTGTTGTTTGGCCTGCTGATCAACACACGTTTTACCGCCAACGGATCGATAGGATCATATTTTGTATAATCAATGGTTTTTCCGATATTTTTGGTCAATCCTTTGGTTACTCTTCTTCTGATAACATTGACTTCCTTTAGTAAGCTCATTTTAAATCAAGGGGTTCGTTCATATTTAGATGCTACAAACATACTAATAAACCTATTATTTTTTATATCACATGATTATTTTTTTATATCAGAGACCATAATATATTTAGTAATTTTGCATTATGGAAGAATTGACAAGACTGAACAAATTTTTATCAGAAGCAGGTTATTGTTCACGCAGAGAAGCTGACAAACTTATTGAACAGGAAAGAGTAACCGTCAACGGGCAGCTTCCTGAAATGGGTACTAAAGTGAGTAAGAATGACCAAATAAGAGTGGATGGCACCCTCATAGGAGAAAATAATGAAGCTTCCGTTTATCTCGCATTTAATAAACCGGCCGGTATTGAATGTACAACCAATCATTCAGTAAGAAACAATATTGTTGATTACATCAATTATCCCAAGCGTATTTTTCCGGTTGGCAGATTAGACAAAGATTCTGAAGGTTTGATCATTATGACGAACGACGGAGACATTGTCAATAAAATTTTGCGCGCCAGAAACAATCATGAAAAAGAATATATCGTTACGGTTGACAAGCCTATAACAGATCGCTTTATAAGTCGTATGGGAAGCGGAGTTCCGATACTGGATACCATAACCAAAAACTGCCGCGTTGAAAAAATAAGCAGAACGGTTTTCAGAATTTTTCTTACACAGGGTCTCAACCGGCAGATACGCAGAATGTGCGAGCATTTTGATTACCAGGTTGTAGCTTTAAAAAGAGTACGCATCATGAACATTTCTTTGGATGTGCCTTTAGGAAAATACCGTGAGATATCGGCTAAAGAAATGAAAGAACTCAATAGCCTTTTAGAAGAATCTACCAAAACGGAAGAAGGCAGTCTGCCTAAAAATACCAATACGGTATCGAGAAAAGTAACGCCGCCTCCAACAAAAGACAAATCTTTTAATCGCAGTAAAAGGAGCATTGAAGAGCGTCCGCTTAAAAACGAACGTAGAAATCCTCGTAATACCAAATAAAAAAAGAGCTTTACAGCTCTTTTTTCTCATTAACAAATCAATATTTAGTTTGATAAACTGAATATTTGCCAGCACCCAAAAAAAAGATGGCCACAGAAACGAATAAATAAAAAATATTCAACTCCGCATTCCATGCACCAAATTCATTAATCTGAAAAGCAGTTCCTGAAAAAGCCAGATAGATAGACATTGCCATTGTAAAAGCAATAACCAAAGAAGCTGTTCGTGTAAACAATCCCAAGATCAGAAATACAGGAAACAATACTTCGCCAATAGGAACTCCCAACCAGAGAAATTCGGGTAATCCTTTATTTTTCAATGAACTGATTATAAAATCATGTCCGTGGGTTAATTTATGTATACCATGAAACAACATAAGACCTCCTACTGTAATCCGAAGAAGTAATTTTCCGATGTCATGATTTATATGTGACATTTGTGTTGACATATCCGTCATTATTTTAATGTAATATAATCAAAACTATTCATAAAAAATGTATCAGAAGATAATCCAGATTAAGAAATAGCCAATATGAGGTATAAACAATAATGATTCTCTTATATGATGCCCATTTTTTGCATGATAAACGTCGCATTTCTGTTTTCACAGATGCCATCCTGCATCTTATAATCAAAGCAAAGTTCATCATTAATAATAGCGACTTCAAATCGTTTGTTTGCCAGAATCTCCGGATACTTATAAGTGGTTTTACAAACTTCAAGATCATGTGTGGCAATCATTCCAGTTGCCTGTGTACATATGATTTTTTCTACTACTCCGATGGTACCCGAAGTTTTATCATCTGAATTAGTTCCTTTCAGAATTTCATCCAAAAGTATAAAAACCGGTTTTTCAGCTGCGTGTTCTACAATTGTTTTCAAGCGTTTTACCTCTGCATAAAAAAAGGATTCACTATCGTTGAGTGAATCGGTCAAACGCATAGATACCCATAACTCCATTGGTGCCACTGTAGCAAACTCAGCACAAACTGGAGCTCCCGCATTTGCCAAAACAAGATTAACACCAACAGTTCTCAGAAATGTACTTTTCCCGGACATATTAGACCCTGTGAGAATAACAAATCTGTTTTGGGTAAAATCAATGTCATTGCAAACTCTTTTCTCTGCTCTTATTAACGGATGTCCTAAAGCAGTAAATTTAAATTCGTTATTATGATTGATGTGCGGAAAGGTAAAATTGGGATTATTATAAGCACAATTTGCGAGACTGTTAAGCGCTTCTACTTCTCCTGCTATTTCAAACCATCGGATCAGTTGCAGGGCGTGTTGTTTTTTCCACCTGATAACTTGTTGAAGTACGTGATTATGGTATTGAAAAAATCCATTAAAAACAATCATCACAAATATATTCGCAATGGTCTGTAGTTTTTCAAAATGAGCTGACAACCGAAGTATGGCATCACTGGCTTTCTGGTTGTCCTTTATCAATTCTCTTTGAAGAGCTGTTAACTGGACTGAAGAAAAATTCTTCTGTTCAATTTCACGAAGAATACCACCATAGTTGGAGAGTGTATGGGAAATTTTATCCGAGCTTACTATTTCCTGCTGCATGCGTTTGCTATTAATAGAAAACAACATTAAATTCAATACAAAAAGAAATGAGGTAAGTTTTCCCACGAGCAGATCTGAAGTAATCAGATAAGCAACAGCACTAAACAGAAATACAACCGGAACCAGATAACTCAATAAGATTTTAATTTTTGAAAATGAAGCCGGCTCCTGCGTACACCATTGTTTTAATTTTTCAAAATCAACTTTTGAGTCATTGGATATTTTGGTCAAAGCATTAATTTTCTGCCTCCAATCTATCTCACCACTAAGCTCTTTTACAGCTTCCTGTCGTTTAACAATGACTTTTTCAGAAGAAGGATGCAACAATATACGGGCTAAAAAATCTTTTCCTACATAGGAAGCCGTTCTGTTGATGTACTGAAAAATAGAGGAGGTACCGAAAATATCCAGATCATAAGAATATGGGTGTTGAGAATCTGTATATTCCGCTCCGTCATCAAAAGAATTAGTCCCCTTTTCCAAAAAGTTCAGTTCGTCTTCATTAATTTGCATAAGAGCCTTATGATATGCCAGCTTTTTTGAAACCGACTGATATCTGTTGATCAATATCACAAATAAAACCACCATTCCAAAACTGATATAGCCGTACAAAGCATTTTCTGTTCTCAAAAAAAGATAGAACAAATAAATAATCCCCAAAATCGTTACTACTCGTAAATAACTCAGAACATTAGAAGTTTTCTTAAGATCGTGATGGATAGATTGATATTTTTTGAAAAGTGTCTGATAGGTGTGCATATATTTTTATAATCTATAATGTAAACATAAAAAAACCATCTGAATTTTCCAGATGGTCTTTGATTTTTTAGATAAAAACTATTCTTTTGCTTTTGCACGTCTTTCACGTGCAAGTAATGTGTTTTTTAATAACATGGCAATCGTCATGGGTCCGACACCTCCTGGCACCGGAGTAATAAAAGATGCTTTTTTACTTACATTTTCAAAATCAACATCTCCTTGTATCACATATCCTTTTGGATGACTATCATCAGCAACGCGCGTGATTCCGACATCGATAACCACCACATCATCCTTAACCATTTCCGCCTTCAGATAGTTAGGCACTCCCAATGCTGTAATAATGATATCTGCCTGTGTAGTAATCTGACTGATGTTTTTTGTATGACTGTGTGTCAACGTTACTGTTGAGTTGCCCGGAAAGCCTTTTCTACCCATCAGGATACTCATCGGCCTTCCTACAATGTGTGATCTTCCAATTACAACAGTATGTTTTCCCTGTGTCTGTACATTATAACGTTCTAATAATTCTAAAATACCGAAAGGTGTAGCAGGAATAAAAGTACTCATATCCAAGGCCATTCTTCCGAAATTCTCAGGATGAAAGCCATCAACATCTTTACTCGGGTCAACCGCCATTAAGACCTTTTGCTCATTGATCTGAGGAGGTAATGGCAACTGTATAATGAACCCGTCAATATCATCGTTTTCATTCAGCTCCTTGATTTTTGCCAAAAGTTCCACTTCAGAAGTAGTTGCAGACATCTTTACAAGGGTAGATTCAAAACCTACGCGCTCACAGGCTTTTACTTTACTGCCTACATACGTAAGGCTGGCTCCGTCGTTACCTAAAATCACGGCTGCCAAGTGAGGTACTTTCTGACCTTTAGCTTTGATTTTACTTACTTCTTCTGCGATTTCGTTTTTTATATCGTCTGATATTTTTTTACCGTCTAGTAGTTGCATTTTATGTGTTGTGTTGTTTTAAAGTTATTTGAGCCCCATTCCTTTCATCTGCCCCATCATACGCATCAGGTTTTTACCTTTTGTACCCTGCATCATCTTCATCATTTTACTCATCTGATCAAATTGTTTCAGCAACTGATTTACCTGTTGGATATCAGTTCCCGAACCTTTTGCGATACGCATTTTTCTCTTTGCATCTAAAACAGCCGGTCTGCTTCTTTCTGCCGGAGTCATAGAGTGAATAATTGCTTCTATATGTTTGAAGGCATCGTCTTCAATTTCCACATCTTTTAAGGCTTTACCAACCCCCGGGATCATTCCAACAAGATCTTTCATGCTTCCCATCTTCTTCACTTGCTGAATCTGAGAAAGGAAATCGTCAAAACCAAATTCATTTTTAGCAATTTTCTTCTGAAGTTTTCTTGCCTCTTCTTCGTCATACTGTTCCTGGGCGCGCTCTACCAAAGAGATAACGTCTCCCATTCCCAAAATACGGTCGGCCATACGATCCGGATAGAATACATCAATTGCATCCATTTTTTCACCGGTTCCTATGAACTTAATTGGTTTGTTTACTACTGATTTAATTGTAATGGCAGCACCACCTCTGGTATCTCCATCTAATTTTGTAAGTACTACACCATCAAAATTCAAACGATCATTAAAGGCTTTTGCTGTATTTACAGCATCCTGTCCCGTCATCGAATCTACTACAAATAACGTTTCCTGAGGCTGAATCGCTTTGTGTACCTCAGCAATCTCATTCATCATCTGTTCATCAATTGCCAGACGACCCGCTGTATCGACAATAACGACATTGAAGCCATTCTGTTTGGCATGAGCGATGGCATTCTGAGCAATCTGAACAGGATTTTTATTTTCAGGTTCAGAATACACCTCTACTCCTATCTGATCTCCCACCACATGTAACTGATTGATAGCAGCAGGACGATAAATATCACAAGCCACCAAAAGAGGTTTCTTATTCTTTTTAGTTTTTAGAAAATTGGCGAGTTTTCCTGAAAAAGTCGTTTTTCCCGAACCTTGTAAACCGGACATTAAAATAACAGACGGATTTCCTGAAAGGTTGATACCTGCAGCATCACCTCCCATTAATTCGACTAATTCGTCTTTTACAATCTTCACCATCAATTGCCCCGGTTGTAACGTAGTAAGTACGTTCTGACCAAGTGCATTCTCTTTTACCCGATTGGTAAAATCTTTTGCAATCTTAAAGTTAACATCGGCATCAAGCAAAGCACGACGCACTTCTTTTAAGGTTTCTGCAACGTTTACTTCTGTGATTTTTCCGTGCCCTTTTAATATATGAAAGGCTTTATCAAGTTTATCGCTTAAATTATCGAACATACATGTCTGTTTTAACTAAACAACAAAGATACTATAAAGTATTTTAAGTGTCAAAAAAAGGATTATTATAAACGCATAAAAGCTATTTTCCTGAAGAAAAACAGCTTGGAAAAAAGGAATAAAATAAAAAAACGCTGCTTTATCATAAAACAGCGTTTGCAATTTACATGCGTTCCGGAACATTGATGCCCAATAACCGGAAAGCGTTCTTTATTGTTTTTCCGACTTTATCAGACAACTGAACTCTGAATATTTTTTTAACCTCATCTTCTTCTCCGAGAATTGGCACCGACTGATAAAAGGAATTGTATTCTTTAACAAGGTCATAGGTGTAGTTGGCAATCAATGCCGGACTGTGACTTGCTGCTGCATTTTGTATCACATCCGGAAATAAAGCCAATGCCTTGATGATTTCTTTTTCTTTCTCATGCATGGCATCCATTACTACCGGCTTAGAATAATCAAAAGCTGATTTTCGAAGAATGGACTGGATTCTCGCGTACGTATACTGAATGAAAGGACCTGTATTTCCAGCAAAATCAACTGACTCTTCAGGATTGAAAAGAATTCGTTTTTTCGGATCTACTTTCAAAATATAATATTTTAAGGCTCCTGAACCAATTGTTTGATATAATGTCGATTTTTCTTCTTCTGAATATCCTTCAAGTTTACCCAGCTCTTCTGAAATATTTTTAGCCGTTACCGTCATATCATGCATCAAATCATCCGCATCGACAACAGTTCCTTCCCGTGATTTCATTTTCCCTGATGGTAAATCGACCATCCCGTAAGATAAATGGTACAGTTGTGATGCCCACTCAAATCCCAGTTTTTTGAGAATTAAGAATAAAACTTTAAAATGATAATCCTGTTCGTTTCCTACCGTATATACCATTCCTCCTACATCAGGAAAATCTTTTACACGCTGTATGGCTGTTCCGATATCCTGAGTAATATAAACCGAAGTTCCGTCAGCACGCAATACCAGCTTTTCATCCAATCCGTCATCAGTAAGATCAATCCAGACAGACCCGTCTTCTTTTTTAAAGAAAACGCCTTGTTTAAGACCTTCTTCCACAACATCTTTTCCTAAAAGATACGTATTGCTCTCATAATAATAGCTGTCAAAATCTACTCCGAGATTTTTATAGGTCGTTGCAAATCCATCATACACCCATTGATTCATCTTCTTCCAAAGTTCTACTACTTCTTTATCACCTGCTTCCCATTTCAGCAACATATTTTGTGCTTCCATCATTAGCGGTGCCTGCTTTTTAGCTTCTTCTTCGGTTTTTCCCTGAGCCATCAACTCATTTATTTCCGATTTGTACGCTTTATCAAAAGCAACATAGAAGTTACCTACCAATTTATCTCCTTTAAGACCGGTAGATTCAGGTGTTTGCCCCTCTCCGAATTTTTGCCATGCTAGCATCGATTTACAGATATGGATTCCACGGTCATTGATGATCTGGGTTTTATATACTTTCTTACCGGAAGCTTTAATAATTTCCGCTACTGAATATCCCAATAAATTATTTCTGATATGCCCCAAATGCAAAGGCTTATTCGTGTTTGGAGAAGAGTATTCTACCATAATTGCTTTTTGATCCGCTTCGGGTTGCACATATCCATACATATCATCTCCTTTTATATCTTTAAAGAATTGAAGATAATAGGCATCTGCTACCACCAGATTCAGAAAGCCCGCGACTACATTAAATTTAGAAATTTCGGCAGTATGCTCAACAAGGTAGTTTCCGATTTTTGTACCAATCTCTAACGGATTGCCTTTGATCATTTTCAATAGAGGGAATACAACCATTGTAATGTCTCCTTCAAATTCCCTGCGCGTTGCCTGAAATTCTACTTTCTCAATAGAAATATCAAACAATGATTGTACAGCCTGCTGTATCTGCGATGTAAGAATTTGTTGTAAACTCATGATTTCTGCTAATTTTAAATTTTAATAAGCAAAGATACATTTATCCTATTACATGCTCAAATTTTTTATTTAAGCCCGTAAAATAAGGCGTTCAGAAACTTTTTCAAAAAATACTTACTTTTTATTTCATAGAATCTGTAACAATTATACGGATTCTTGTACTAATCAATTATAACAATAAATCCGAAGGTTCCCTTGTTTGTATAGTATGCTAAACAAAGTACCTTATAATACAAAATATAATAAACAATAATCTATGAAAATGAAACTTTTACTTTTAGGAATATGCCTCTACAGCAGCGCCTCTTTTTCTCAAAATTCAGGAAGTGTGACAGGTAATATTAAAGATATGGCAACAAAAGAAGCCATTCCTTACGCTACAATTACCATCAAATCCGGAGAAGAAATTCTCACAGGTGACATGACCAATGAAGAAGGAAAATTTACCATCAAAAACATTCCTTACCAAACACTGACATTAGAGGTTGAATATATAGGGTTCAAAAATTACTCTACCACTATAACAGTTAATAATGACAAGAAAGATATTAACTTAGGTGATATATTACTTACGCAGGATTCAGAGGTTCTGGAAGGACTGGAAATTATTGCCGAAAGGTCAACCATTGAACAGCTGGTAGACAGAAAAGTAATCAATGTAGGAAAAGATCTTACCACAGCTGGTGCTACTGCTGCTGAGATAATGAACAACATTCCTTCTGTAAATGTAGATCAGGACGGTAATATATCGTTGAGAGGTAATGAAAATGTACGCGTACTCGTAGATGGAAAGCCTACTAATATGGATGCTAAAACCTTGTTGAAACAGATCCCATCGACTTCTATCAAAAAAATTGAGCTTATTACCAACCCTTCAGCAAAATACAATCCTGAAGGAATGTCGGGAATCATCAACATCGAATTGAAGAAAAATACCAATGATGGTTTTAACGGAAGCTATGACGGGGGAATTACTTTTGCAAAAGAGCCAAAGTATAACCAGACAATAGATCTCAACTACAGAAAAGGTAAGTTCAATTTTTTTGGGAATTACGGTTATATGAATAGTGTCACGTTCAACGATGGTACTATCGAACAGATTGAAAATAATGCCACTCAGTTATTCCATATCAAAAATGATTCAAAAATGAATAATTTTAAGGTAGGATTTGATTTTTATCTGAATGACAAAAACACCCTATCTTTTTATACCAATCAGAACTATTCAGATGGTTTCGGTATTGTAGACAACAACATCATCGGAAATAATACCGCTCCAATCAGACAATATGATCGCTATGATATTGATTCAAAAAACCAGAATTATAATGTTGCTTATAAACATCTTTTTGCAAAAGAGGGACATACACTGGATATAGAAGGAAATTATAATACAACCAGCAGCGATCAGTTTGCTTCCTTTAATCTGATGGGTAATAGTATAGATCCATACAACGACAAGATAAAGGATGAAATGAACAGTAAAATTGTCAACATCGATTATGTAAATCCACTTTCTGAAAACAGTAAATTAGAAATTGGTGCAGAAATGCGCTTAACGGGGACAGACAATACCTATGATACTACCCATGCGACCATACAGGATGCGAACTTTGAGTACAATCAGGATATTTATTCGTTCTATGCTACTTTTGGACAAAAAATAAATAAATTCAGTTATCAGTTAGGAGCACGTCTTGAGAGTTATAAGGTTGAAGCAGCATACAGATTAGGAACAGAAGATGCTCCCTTTAAAGATGACTATTTTACAGTATATCCTTCAGCGTTTCTTTCCTATCAGGCCAATGACCGTAATATGTTTCAGATCAGTCTGAGCCGTCGTGTAGACAGACCAAGTATCGGACAGACCAAACCAATACGTGAATACAGCACGCCAAGAGTGATAGCAGTAGGTAATCCTGAATTAAGACCTCAGTTTACCAATTCAGTAGAATTTAATTATACCCATATTCTCGGAGTAAAAGGATCCATCACAGCAGGTACTTATTACCGCGCTATTTCAGATGCTATTCAGAGAACTTTTGAGCCGGACTTATCAAGCGAATCTGCTATTGCTGATGATCGTATGATAATGAGTTATGGCAACTTTGATAAGTCAAATGCGTATGGTTTTGAATTATCTGCCAACTACAAAATTGCGAAATGGTGGGATATACAACCAAGCTTTGAGTTCTATAACCTTACGCAAAAGGGAATTGTAACCCTCAAAAATCAACAGACAGGAGAATTCGAAATGATCAACAGAGAAGTAGAAGCAAATGCGATTAATGCCCGGTTAAATAACAACTTCAAGATTACTCAAAATCTTAGAGCGTCATTATTCGGATTCTATCGCGGACCTGTAGATGCCGTAAATGCTAAAAGTAAAGAGATGTATAAAATTGATGCAGGCCTTCGTTATGCATTCAACAACAACCGTGCAAGTGTAAGCCTTAGATTCAATGATATCTTTAACACCATGAAATACGGTTATTCGAGTGATACTCCTTTCATCACAAAAGGGGAATTTACCTGGGAGAGCCAGTCGCTTTACGTAGGATTTAACTATATGTTCGGAGGCAAATCCAACAGAGCCATCCAGAGAAAATACAGAGAAAACAATGAAGTTCAAAAGTCAGGAAGTTTCTTTTAATTTAGAATTAGTTAGAAAAAAAATCCAGCCATATGGCTGGATTTTTTATTTTTTCTTTTTATCAAACATCAATTCCTTTACTTTGTTTTTATCTTCTTTTTCTTTTGAGAGATCAAACATAGTACCGAATATGCGATCCCAGAATGTATTACTGACACCAAATCCCATTTCCTCATCTTTATAATGATGCAGATGATGATTGCGCCACAAAGGTTTCATAAACTTAAAAGGAGGAGCAATCGAATGAATAAGATAATGCATCGATGCATATAATAAATAACCGATCATAAAGCCCGGAAAAAAAGCATACGCATATTCTTGCAGAATTAAATACTGGATTCCGAAAATAAGCGAAGCCAATATAATACTTGGCAAGGGTGGCATGAACAATCGTTGCCTATCTCTTGGGTAATGATGATGATTGCCATGCATGATATAGGATATTCTTTGGAGCTTTGGATGATCGCTTACTAAATGAAAAATATACCGGTGCGCAATATATTCAAACAAAGTCCAAAACAACAGAGCTCCAAAAAAGATAACAACAATATTGGCCGTGGTGAGGCCTTCATATACATAACCTCTGTAAATGAGGTAACTTAAAATAGGCAGGTACATACCCCAGATAATAGCAGGATGTCCTTTGGTTAACATTTCTAAATATTTATTTTCAAATAAACGTGCCTGACCTTTATTTTCAATTTTATCAAATTTCATACTTACATTTTTTATTTCACATATTACCAGCGAATGATAGCACTGGCCCAGGTAAATCCGCTTCCGAAAGCTGCCAGTACCACAAGATCTCCCTCTTTAATTTTTCCTTGCTCCCATGCTTCAGTTAAGGCAATAGGAATAGATGCTGCCGTAGTATTTCCATACTTCATAATGTTATTGTACACCTGATCATCTGTCAACTGAAATTTCTGTTGGATAAACTGAGAGATACGCAAATTTGCCTGATGAGGAATAAGCATATCAATATCCGAAACCTGAAGATTATTGGTTTGCAATCCTTCATTAATGACTTCACTAAACCGCACAACAGCATTTTTAAATACAAACTGTCCGTTCATATGTGGGTAATAAGATTCATCTTCAGGATCATTGTCTCTTATAATATCAGTGACCCATCTTTTTCCCATCCCAGGTGCCACAAGCGCAAGCTCTTCTGCATGCTCCCCTTCTGAATGCAAATGAGTGGAAAGAATTCCTTTATCGGTATTTTCCTCTCTTGAGAGAACAGCAGCACCTGCACCATCTCCAAAAATAACAGAAACACCTCGTCCACGGGTAGTCATATCAAGTCCTTTCGAATGAATTTCAGAACCTATTACCAGAATATTCTTATACATACCTGTTTTTATGAACTGATCTGCTACGGAAAGAGCGTAAATAAATCCGGAGCACTGATTGCGTACATCTAAAGCCCCCACAGTGCGCATTCCCAACGCTTTTTGTACGGCAACGCCTGGACCCGGAAAATAATAATCGGGACTCAGAGTAGCAAATATAACAAAATCAATATCTTCTGCCTTGATTCCGGCACGATCAATTGCTATCCTGGCGGCTTTCACCCCCATTCCCGAAGTCGTGTCTTCTTCTAAAACTACATGCCTTCTTTCCTTAATTCCGGTACGTTCCTGAATCCATTCATCATTAGTATCCATTAATTGAGACAAATCCTGATTGGTAACAACATTTTCCGGCACATAATATCCCAGACCGCTTATTTTTGAATGATACATAGTCTTTTTTTTAGGTCCATAAAATTACACTTTTTAGCTAATAAAAGTACTTTTAAAAACAAGGAATTTTCTCACAATTGGCTGTATAAAATAAAAACCTTATTTTTAGAAAATATATAAACTACTAAATATGAAATTAATTTACTGTTCCATTTTAGCGCTACTTATTGCAAATACATCTATGATTGCACAAGAAAATATTACCTACCAAAAACCTTCAAAAGAAATTTTAGCACTGGCTGATTTCGAACGGGCACCAACCGTTTCAATTGATTCAAAAAAAGAAACGATGGTATTATTGTACCGAAATACGTATAAAGACTTAGATGACCTTAATCAGGATGAATTGCGCCTGGGCGGTCTTCGAATTAATCCGAATACCAATATAGGAAGTACGACTACCTTTGTCAATAACCTCAAAGTAAAAAAGATAAATGAAGGTAATGAAATTCAGGTAAATGGGCTTCCTAAAAACCCCAGAATTGCCAATCTGAGCTGGTCACCTGATGAATCAAAAATAGCCTTTACCCATACTACTGTTACAGGAAACGAACTGTGGGTCTTAGACATTAAAACAGTAACAGCAAAAAAACTTACTGAAGCGGTATTAAATGCTAACCTTGGCAATCCGATAACATGGTTCAAAGATGCTCAGAGTATTTTAATAAAAACATTACCTGCAAACAGAAAAGGTATTATTGATCCTTCAAAAAATATTCCGGAAGGACCTATTGTGTCTGTGAGCGAACAGGGAGTGGTTTCACAAAACAGAACCTATCAGGATTTATTGAAAAACAAAACTGATGAGATTAATTTTGAAAACATCACTACATCCGAGTTGTATAAAACGGACCTCAACGGAAACAAAACACTTTACAAACCGGCAGCTATGTATTATGGAGAATCTTTTTCTCCGGATGGAAAATACATTATGCTCACTGTTATTGAAAAACCATTTTCCTACATTGTTCCATTAAGCCGTTTTCCAATGAAATCAACAGTCTATGATGAAAAGGGCAACCAAATACGATTAGTAAATGACGTTGCCTTATCAGAAGTAATGCCAAAAGGTTTTATGGCGACGCGAAAAGAAAAAAGAAGTATGAGTTGGAGAAGTGATAAAGCTGCAAGTTTATTTTTTGTGGAAGCTTTAGATGAAGGAAATCCTGCAAATGAAGTAGCTTACAGAGATGCTCTTTACAGCTGGGATGCACCGTTTAACAGTGAACCAAACTTGCTTACTCAGACTCCACAGCGCTTTGGAGGAATCCAGTGGGGTGATCAGGAAACAGCCATTGTCTACGATCAGTGGTATGATACCCGAAATATAAAAACCTACTTATTCAACCCGACGACAAAATCAGAATTAAAAATTATTTCTGACAGAAACTATCAGGATATCTATTCTGATCCCGGAGATTTTCAAACTGCTAAAAACGAATTTGGAAGATACACCTTACAAAAAGAAAACAATCAGTTATTGCTTGTAGGAGAAGGACATACCAAAAACGGTCAGTTCCCGTTTATCGATGCATTGGATTTAAAATCTCTTAAAACAAAACGGTTATATCAATCACGCTATACCGATAAGATAGAATCAATCCAGTCTATAAATGATTTAAAAAAGGGATCAATACTCGTAAACATTCAGTCTAAAACAGACTATCCAAATTATTACATTCGCAACATCAATAAAAAAGAAGATTTAAAACAAATCACTTTTAACAAGAACCCTTTTGAGAGTATTAAAGATGTGCATAAAGAAATCATTAAGTACAAAAGAAAAGACGGAGTTGAATTATCCGGAACTCTTTATTTGCCAGCCGGTTATGACTTAAAAAAGAAAAAAGAAAAATTGCCTTTACTGATTTGGGCATATCCTACCGAATATGTAGATAAAAATAGTGCAGGTCAGAGCAGTGCTAACCCGAATGAATTTACCTTTCCTTTTTACGGATCATTTGTATATTGGGCTGCAAAAGGGTATGCGGTATTGGATGATGCTTCTTTTCCTATTATTGGAGAAAATAATGAGCAGCCAAACGACACCTTTATTGAGCAATTGGTAGCCAACGCAGAAGCAGCAATTGATGCGGTAGATAAACTCGGGTACATAGATCGTAAAAAAGTAGCTGTGGGCGGACACTCATACGGTGCGTTTATGACAGCCAACCTGCTTACCCATTCTACCCTATTTAAATGCGGTATTGCAAGAAGCGGTGCTTATAACCGTACCCTTACTCCTTTTGGTTTTCAATCAGAACAACGGAACTATTGGGAAGTTCCAAATGTTTATAATACCATGTCTCCTTTTATGACAGCTGATAAAATGAAAACACCTATGTTACTTGTACATGGTGAAGCAGACAATAATCCGGGAACTTTTACCCTTCAGACAGAGCGTTACTTTCAGGCTCTAAAAGGATTAGGAGCTCCTGTGCGTATGGTTATACTTCCTAAAGAGAGCCATAGTTATGTAGCAAAAGAAAATATTCTGCACCTTCTTTGGGAACAGGAGCAATTTTTAGATAAGTACCTTAAAAACGAATAAAAAAAGCGGATTTAAATCCGCTTTTTTTATTGCTTTACACTACTGTTATACAGATAAAAGTATCCTCAATTACAGGTTCTGCATTATTTACATAAACCGTTCTTTCTTCAATTATTACCTCAATAACGTAATGCGTTCCCAGATAATAGTTTTTTTTCACCCTTCCTTTAATTCCTTTAGCTGATATCTTCAGTTGCTGTGGTCTCAGATATATATCTTCTTTTTCATCAATACCAAACCAATGCGCAGGTAAAACATTTACTTCACCCAACAAACGGGCAACGTATAAAGAACGCATATCTTCATACAGAATCTTAGGAGTTCCGGTTGCCATAATAGCACCGTCTTTCACAACAGCAATTTCATCAGCAAATGCCAGCACATCATCAATATGATGAGTAGCAATTACCACAGTCATCTTTTTTTTCCGTACATACGCAAATAAACTACGTCTTAATTCATTCTTTCTGAAATGATCAATATGACTAAAAGGCTCATCGAGTAACAGTACCTGAGGTTCCAGTGCCAGTGCTTTTGCCAAGGCAACACGCTGCATCTGACCACCGCTGAGTAATTTTACTTTCGTTTTGGCAAACTCAGACATATCTACTAAGCTTAACAACTCCTCTACCCTATCCTGTTTAGCTGCTTTATGAATATTAGATAAAAACTGTCCTATATTCTCTTCTACAGATGTATAAGGCATCAGATCAAAATCCTGAGCCAGATATTTCATAAAAGGCATACCGGGAATCAAATGGTATTTTGGTCCTAAAATTTCTGTTCCGTCCCAGTAAAGGTGACCTTTTGTAGCATCGAGCAACCCATACATAATGCGAAGCAATGTCGATTTTCCGCTACCACTTTCCCCCATAAGTCCCAATACATTCCCTTTCTTCAGTTCGAGAGAAATGTTTTTTAAAATAAGCCGGGAATGTTCGTAACCAAAATCCACTCCTTTTACAATCAGCATACTCTTCTTTTTTAATTATAAGGCTTTATATAAACAAATATCGTCTTTGACATCCGTCCGATACAAAAATAAAACAACCGGTTGAGCTAACCGCACGAATCAATAGATTTCCTTTTTATCAGTAGATATTATCCCTGAATCATATAAATATTTTTTATCAATAAAAATTTAGTTTATTTTCGCAAGATGATGAATCTGACAGATATTGAGTTTTTAAAAGAGTGTTTATCAACTCCAAAACAAATTACGGTAATACCACACAGAAATCCGGACGGAGACGCTTTGGGTTCAACTCTTGGTTTATATCACGTTTTAAAACAGCTGAACCATAACGTTCAGGTAATTTCCCCTAATGAATTCCCCGATTTCATTGCATGGCTTCCGGGTGCAGATTCAGTAACCATTTTTGAGAAAGATAAAATACAGACTTCTGAATTTCTAAAAAATTCAGATCTTATCTTTACATTGGATTTTAATGCCTTACACCGAACGGGCGATCAGATGGAAATCGTACTCAAAACACTGGATGCTTCATTTGTAATGATTGACCATCACCAGATGCCGGATGATTATGCAAAAGTCGTAGTATCCGATGTCAATTTCGGATCTACTTGTGAACTCCTGTATCGTGTACTTATGGATCTTGAATTAGATGAATTTATCAATACAGATGCTGCTACCTGTATTTATACCGGAATTGTAACCGATTCAGGCTCTTTTAAATTTCCCAAAACCACAGGTGATACGCATCGTATCGTGGCAGACCTGATCGATCGCGGAGTAGATAATCCTACTGTTCACAACCGTCTTTTCAGTACCAACTCATATGCTAAACTGCAATTACTTGGAAAAGCCCTTGAAAATTTAAAAGTTTTACCGCAATATAAAGTAGCCTACACAACCCTTTCCCAAAAAGAACTATACCAGTTTAATTTTATGAAAGGAGACACTGAAGGCATCGTAAACTATGGTTTATCAATAAAAGGAATCGATTTTGCGGCCATCTTTATTGAAAATAAAGAAGAGGGAATTATCAAAATTTCTTTTCGCTCAGAAGGTGATGTTAACGTAAATGAATTTTCAAGAAAATATTTCAACGGTGGAGGCCATATCAATGCTGCAGGCGGAAAATCATTTTTATCACTTAATGAAACTGTGGCACAATTTGTTAGTATATTAGCAAAAGAAAATACTCATTAAAAATGAAAAATCTCTTAAAAATAAGTAGCTTGGGTATACTGTTCTTACTTTTGTCCTGCAAAGAAGAAACAGCAAGAAAACCGATCAGCTATTCTTCCGGAGAGTTTATAAAGGAATCTGTAACCAGAAATAAAGAACTCGTCAATTCAGAAGAAGAAATGATAAAGAATCTTATTAAAAAAGATTCAGCTCATAAATACTACCAGTCTACAAGCGGTTTTTGGTACAAGTACATCAAAGCCAATATACAGGATACTCTTACTCCAAAAACCGGAAATATCGTTGATATCGAATTTGAAATTCAGGATGTAAACGGAACGGTTATTTACAAAAAAGAAGAGACTACTCCGAAAGTATATGTAGTTGACAAACAGGAAATCATGGTCGGACTGCGCCATGCCATTAAATTAATGCGTAAAGAAGAGACTATTTCGTTCATTTTTCCCTCTCATATGGGCTACGGTTATTTAGGAGACAAAGATCGCATAGGATTAAACGAACCACTAATATGTGTGGTAACACTAAAAAACATCAGAACAGAAAAAGATATTCAAACACCTCCAAATCAATAAATATGAAAAAAATAATTACCGGATTCTTACTGCTATTTTCAATTGTGGTAATCGCTCAAAAGAAATATCCTGACGGCTTATATGCGGCGCTGGATACCGATAAAGGACTTATTGTAATACAACTAACGTATGATAAAACTCCGGCTACAGTAGCCAACTTTGTTTCTTTGGCAGAAGGAACCAACGAATCAGTTGACGCCAAATTTAAAGGAAAAAAGTTTTTTGATGGGTTAAAATTTCACCGTGTCATTGCAGATTTCATGATTCAGGGAGGCGATCCTGACGGAACAGGAGGTGGAAATCCCGGGTATTTGTTCCATGACGAAATAGTACCGGAATTGAAACACGACAAAGCCGGAACTTTATCTATGGCCAACCGCGGTCCTGCAACTAATGGCTCACAGTTTTTTATTACTCACAAAGAAACTCCATGGTTAGACGGAAAACACACTGTTTTTGGATATGTAATCGAAGGACAGAATGTTGTGGATCAGATTACCCAAAACGATAAAATAAAAAAAGTAACCATTATTCGGGAAGGAAAAGAAGCTAAAAAATTTGATGCTCCAAAAGTATTTAAAAATGCTGTAGAGAAAAATAAAAAAGACGCTGAAACGGCTAAAATAAAAGCAGAAAAACTCCAGAAAGAAACAGAGAAATATTTTGCTGAAATCCGCTCAAAAGCAATACAAACAAGTAGCGGACTTGCTTTCTACATTTATGAAAAAGGAAATCAGGGACAGGGTAAACCAAATAAAGGAGAAGAGGTAAAAATTGATTATGCGGGCTACCTTGAAAACGGAAAAATTTTTGATACCTCTAATGAAAACACTGCAGCAAAATATCTCATTTTAGACCAACAGAGAAAAGCAGCCAATGCCTATAAACCGATCAATTTTATGTATGGTAACCAAGACGGACTTATAAAAGGTTTTATCGAAGGTCTTGAAAACATGAATTATGGAGATAAGGCACTTATCTTTATTCCTGCTGAATTGGGCTATGGAGAACGTGGTGTAGGGCCTATTCCTGCCAATTCAAATTTAGTATTCGACTTACACTTAACTAAATAATTTTTAACTATGAAGAAAATTTTAGGAGTATTAATGGGGGGACTCTTTTTATTTACAGCCTGTAATAAGAAGGAAAGTAATCTACCCGATGGTTTATATGCGGAGATAGAAACCAGCAAAGGAACAATTGTTGCCCAGCTGGAATATACTAAGACACCTCTTACAGTAGCTAATTTTGTATCGCTTGCAGAAGGAAACAACAATTTTGTAGATGCTAAATACAAAGACAAACCATTTTATGACGGACTGACTTTTCATCGTGTCATCAATGATTTTATGATACAGGGAGGTGATCCTGAAGGAAACGGAAACGGCGGACCTGGGTACAAGTTTAATGACGAAATAGTACCTGAATTAAAACACGATAAAGCGGGTATTCTTTCTATGGCTAATGCCGGTCCTGGTACCAATGGATCTCAATTTTTCATTACACATAATGCTACTCCGCACTTAGACGGTATGCATACCGTATTTGGTCACGTAATCGAGGGGCAGGATGTAGTCAATAAAATTGTGCAGGGCGATAAAATAATCAAAATTAAAATCATTCGTTCTGGAGACGAAGCGAAAAAATTCGATGCTCCTAAAGTGTTTAAGGACGGCTTAGAAAACAATCAGAAAAAACAGGCAGAAATGCAGGCTACTGTAGAAAAAGCAGTAGCAGAAACCAGTCTCAGAATCGCAGATGCAAAAACAAAAGCAACTAAAACAGCAAGCGGATTAGGCGTTTTTGTATTCGAAAAAGGAACAGGTGAAAAACCAAAAGCAGGTGAAGAAGTAAAAGTAGATTATGCGGGTTACTTTGAAGATGGCCGCTTATTCGATACCGGAATAGAAGACATCGCAAACAAATTCAACGCTTTTGATGCCCAGCGCAAAGCAATGAACCAGTATGGCCCTATTCCGTTTCAGTACGGTAGTAAAACAGGACTTATCCCTGGATTCATAGAGGGAATTGAAAATTTGAAATATGGTGATAAGGCATTCATTTTTATACCATCTCACCTGGCATATGGAGAAAGAGGCAGTGGACCGATTCCTCCAAATACAGATTTGATTTTTGAAATTCATTTATCAAAATAAAAAAAGAGGACAATGTCCTCTTTTTTTGTGTATCATGCTTACTGCTGTTCAGCTTCGTCAATGATTTTTTGAAAAAAACGTTTGCTGTTATCATCAAAATCAGCATCCTTAAGTAAATTCATCGCCAGATCAGACATCTCTATATAATCCTCTTTAAGCAATTGTCCTTCAAAAAATTCATTGTAAAAATTGCTTACAATTCCAAAAACACCATTGATTTCTTCTTTTGTAATCGCCTTATTCTTTGTAAAAATAATGCGCATAAAATTGGCAGCTACATAAGCTCCAATCTCAATTGCTGCCGCACTGTCAATAGCAGCATTCCTGCTCTTTAATTCCAAAAAGGTAGTTAAATCTAATGGAATCAGTTCTTCTATAGGTTTTGACATTTCAAACAAATTATATTAAAAAAACCTGTCTAAAACAGGTTTTTAAACTATTAGTAACACGATTTATCCAAGTGTTTTTTTACAGTTCCGCCCGGACAATTCGGAATTTGATCAAACTCATAAAGTTTTTTTACGACATTACCGCTCTCATCTACCGTTTCATAGGTTATTTCTTCTCGGGTCGTTTTCCCGTCAGCATCATCATCCAGATCAAGAAAATCTGGTTTTCCGTCACCATCGGTATCATCATCCCAGAAATTACCGTTTCCGTTTATGTCCTCATATTTTGATAAAATACCGTCGTTATCATGATCCACTTCTTTTTTCATGATCAGAGAAATATCAAAGATAATAGGTGTATAACCTCCGACTGCTCCTGTAGCTGTATTAAAGTAACCTAAACCGGAAGGTATAAAAACAATTACCCTTCCCGCATTATTAAATCCATAGGTTCCGTCGGGATTTTCATAAATGTCACTTGCTGTTTTTATTTGCTGTAGGATTTGTCGGTATCCTGAAATCAATTCTACATTAGAAGCATAACGGGTTTGCGGATAAGAACTCCAGAAACCATAATCGTTCTGATCAAATTTGGTAACGCCATCCAATAAAAAACCTGTATATTTCGTATACACATCATCAATTGTTTTAGCATAGTCTCCTCCTCCTTCATTGATGATGACATAATATACCTTATAACTAACATCATCTTTTATACGTCCGGTCACGGTCTGAGAAGTGTATGCATCATTTTTGAGTTCAACAGATTGCAACGGGTATTCCTGCTGATTCCATATAGAGCCTGAATTTCCTTCTGAAATATCTTCAAAAGACAAATTTCCATTTTCATCAAAGGAAAATGCTTTTGTTTTTAAAAAAGTTTCAATTTTGCTTTTGTCATCATCATAAACTTCCTGCCGATCTCTTACCTGTATAGCGCCATCATCGTTTTTCTTACAATTAGCAGCTACCAAAGCAAAACCAGCCAATACAAAAGTTTTTAAGATTCTATTCATTTTTACCACAATTTTAGGGTTGCAAGATACAATTTTCCTGTATTTTTGTTTAATAATTAACCCAAAATTATAACTTCTAATGCGGATTGATAAATATTTGTGGTGTACCCGCTATTACAAAACAAGAAGTATTGCAACAGATGCTGTAAAAAAAGGACACATTACAGTAAACGGACAACAGGCAAAACCTTCAAGAGATGTTTTCGCCGGTGATAAGATTACTGTTCGTAAAGATCAGATTAATTATATACTGTTGGTTTTAGATGTTCCTCAAAATCGTGTAGGTCCTAAATTGGTAGATCTGTACAGAAAAGATGAAACTCCGGCAGAAGCCTTTGAACATCTTGAATTACTCAGACTTTCCAAAGAACATTACCGAGCCAAAGGTCAGGGTAGACCGACCAAAAAAGATCGCCGGGACATTGATGGTTATTTAATAGATGATGAAGATGAAACTGAATAAAGAATTTTGGAAAGAAAAGTACCGCCTTGAAGATACTCCGTGGGATGCAGGATCAGCAACGACACCCATCACGACATTTATTGACGGACTTAAAGACAAAAACCTTAAAATACTTATTCCGGGTGCCGGTAATGGTCATGAATTCGAGTATCTTTACAACAAAGGATTTAAAAATATATATGCACTGGATATCACAGAAGAGCCTTTAATCAACATCAAAAGAAAATTACCGGAATTACCGGAAAAATATTTAATGTTACAAGATTTTTTTCAATTGAAAGATTCGTTTGACCTCATTTTGGAACAAACTTTTTTTTGTGCATTAGCTCCGGATTTAAGACCTTTATACGCAAAGAAAATAAATGAGATATTAACACAAAAAGGGCAGCTTGCAGGTGTTTTATTTGATTTTCCGTTAACAGAATCAGGGCCGCCATACGGTGGAGATACATCAGAATACATCCGTCTTTTCGAACCTTTTTTTAAAATTAAAACACTCGAACGCTGTTATAATTCCATTAAACCGAGAAAAGATAAAGAAATTTTTATCCATTTTTATAAAAAATAAAATGAACAAAAACATAATTTTAACCAAAGAAGAAATAACGCATATCACTAAACGGATTGCCTATCAGATATATGAAACTTTTGTCGATGAGAAAGAAGTAGTCGTTGCCGGAATTGCCAACAGTGGCTATATTTTTGCCCAAAAAATAGCAAAAATGGTAGAAGAAATTTCGGATATAAAGGTGCTCCTCTGCAAAGTAGAAATCAACAAACAACATCCTATTGATGCAGTTCATACAAGTCTGAAAGCTGAAGAATATGCCAATAAATCTATTGTTTTAGTGGATGATGTTATGAATTCCGGAGCTACTTTAATTTATGGAGTCAAACACTTTTTGGATGTACCTGTAAAGAAATTTAAAACCGCTGTGTTAGTCGACAGAAATCATAAACATTACCCGGTAAAAGCAGATTTCAAAGGTATTTCGCTTTCTACTTCTTCATTAGAACATATTCAGGTTGTTTTTAATGAAGATGATGCTTACGCTTATTTAAGCTAAAGAAAGTGTATCTAAAATTTCATTGACAACCTGCTGTATATCTTTATGATCTACAGTAATACGATAACGCGCATGGTTGTAATAATAACTTCGCTCAAATAGATGCTGCCCTATAAAAGCCGGCATATCTTCCATATCTTTTAAAAGTGGTCTTTCCGTACCACTTTTTTTAATACGTTCTACAAGAGTTTCTATAGAAGCTTTAAGATAGATACTTTCTACTTCTTTATTCTTAAAAAATACATGATTATTTGCATAGCAGGGTGTTCCTCCTCCGAGGCTTATCACAGCAGAATTATTTTCTGCCAAACAATTTTTCAGCAACACATGCTCCTGTTTTCTGAAAAAGATTTCGCCTTTAGTTTCGAATATAGCGGGTATGGACATTTCAAGGGTTTCTTCAATCAGAGCGTCTAAATCTACATAAGGCCAATTTAAACGTATAGCCAATTCTTTACCGATTGTAGTTTTGCCGGATCCCATATAGCCCGTCAGCAAAATTTTTTTCATCTATATTAATTAATTGTTAACTAACGGCTTATGTTTACACACCCCGTAAACAGACAAATTTAATTAAAAAAAGTGTTGTTTTTAAAAAAAAGAGCTCTATATTTGCACCCGCAATATAGGTAGTAAATATTGCTATGACTCGATAGCTCAGTTGGTAGAGCACAACACTTTTAATGTTGGGGTCCTGGGTTCGAGCCCCAGTCGGGTCACTTTTTTTATTGGTACAATTTCATCTCTTTTTTCAGAGATTTTGACTCGATAGCTCAGTTGGTAGAGCACAACACTTTTAATGTTGGGGTCCTGGGTTCGAGCCCCAGTCGGGTCACAAAAGTTCTTTATAAAATTTCATACAGGCCGCGTGGAGAAATTGGTAGACTCGCCATCTTGAGGGGGTGGTGTCGCAAGACGTGTCAGTTCGAATCTGATCGCGGTCACCACATAAGCCAGATCGGTATTAAAAATCAGACTCGATAGCTCAGTTGGTAGAGCACAACACTTTTAATGTTGGGGTCCTGGGTTCGAGCCCCAGTCGGGTCACAAAAAAGGTACTTCTTAGAGGTACCTTTTTTATTTATTCCCTTTTCTAAAATACATAAAGGATATTTAGTACTATACTGAAACTCATAAATAAAAAAGTATAGAATCTCCTATTCAAAATAATTATTCTTCACATCTTTAACCGTTGAATAAACATTGAGTATAAAACATTTTTTATTACCCTTATATCAAAATAAGGCACAAAAAATAAAGAACTGCCTTATGAGCAGTTCTTTAATAAGTTGAGTTTTTGAAGCGTCAATAACAGACTATTCTTCTTTTGCCTCGAAATTGACATGTTCTTCAGCAATTTCCGTTAAAAGGTGATCTGTTTCTTCCTCTTCATCCAATGTGGTTTCCAATAAATCGGCAATCTTATCATAACCTAATGTTATTGCAATCTGTAAAAGCCCTCCGTAAGTCGCAATCTCATAATGCTCCACCTTTTGTGCTCCAATGATGATAGCTACATCTCTGGTCATAGAACCATCTTTCGTAGATTTTACCATTTCATCAACTTCTTTCAGAATTCCATCGATAGCATCGCATTTCTTCTTTTTAGGCTCCTCACCTAAATGCTTGAAAACTTTTTCCAATCTAAGAATCTGCTTTTTGGTAACCAATTCATGATCTTCTATAGCTTCCTGCAATTCTTCCGACGTTGCTTTACTTTTAATTTTTGCTAAAGATTGTTCTATAGCCGCTTCAGCATAATAAATATCCTGAATAGCATCGGTGAAAAATTTTTCTAATTCCGTATTCTGATCATTGCTTTCCATTTTCTGCTCTTTTTTACCAGATTTTACCTTATTATCTTCTTTCTTACCATCATCATCAGAGGAGTCCTTTTGTTTGGCTGCACTTTCTGCCTTTTCAATTTCATGAACTTCAGCACTACTATCTTGAGCTGTTTTTTCTGTATTGTTATCTTTCTGATTCATATCGACAAATATTAAAATTTTAAAAAAAGGGGAAGGTATCCCCTTTTCATTCTAACTATTTCTTCTTCCACCGAAACCTGAACGACTTCTACCAGAAGCTAATCCACCCATACGGGCAATTTTCGTTCTTTTGGATTTACTCATAGAAGCAAAACCTCTATTAGAAGTATCTCCTGTACTTCGGTTTGAACCGGAATTTCCTCCTCTTGAACCCGAACCTCCTCTTCCTGAAGTTGAGTTACTTCTTCCTGAAGTTGAATTACTTCTTCCCGAAGTTGAGTTACTTCTTCCCGAACCAGAACTTCCTCTTCCTGAACCAGAAGTTCCTCGTCCAGCCCCTGAGTTACTACTTCCAGATCCAGAATTTCCTCGCCCAGATCCAGAATTTCCCCGTCCTGAGTTAGAATTCCCATCCCCAGATCTTCCTGAGCGTGAACTACCACCTCTTGAGTTAGATGAACTTCTTGAACCTCCTCTACCTGATCGTGAATTATTGCCTGAAGATCTTCGGTTTGATTGACGGCCACTTGAAGTAAAACGCCCTTGAGAATCTCTTGGATGTTGCTGATCGAAATCGTCGTCATCGTAATCTTCATCATCCCAATCATCGTCGTCATCTTCATCTTCATCATCCCAATCATCTTCATCATCCCAATCGTCGTTGTCGTGAGAATTATGATGGTCCTGATTAAAGTTATCTTCAAAATCAGAGAAATCATCATCGTATTCCTCATCTTCTGATCCATCCTCAAATCCGTGTTCATAACCTAATTGATAAATCTCTTCATGTATTCTTCTCATATCGTCGTTTTGAGAACCTCGAGAGCTTCTTGAGCTTCTGTTACTTCTTGAATTCATAATCTATATGTTTAAAGTTAATATTGTACAAGTGCTAGCTTCTTGCATTAAAAATGATACAATAGATATTCCTTAATAATAATAAGCCAATAGTTAGATCTATATACACTTTAAAAAAATATATAAAGGAATCCAGTCAGAAAAAGCATTCCGAGACGAATATCGATTTTAACATTTACACTATAAATAGATCATTAAAGTTGTTAGACATAAGAGTCGTATTTTTCTTTTAAAAAAGAAACGCAACTACAAACAAAAACAATCTTAAAAATGTTAAAAAAACAAGAATAAATCAAAATGATAAAGATTAAAATTTACAAACAACTCAAAAAAAGTTAAAAAATAAAAATAAAAAGTATTTCAAAAATTATTAAAAAAAACAATCGATTAAATAAATTTTATCTTAAAAAACCTCAAAATGTATATCTTTTACCCAGAAAGAAGAAAAGCTCCACATCTTTTTATACAATAAAAAATTCTCATCCATATTTACATTTTTTTATTTAAGTATACCCTTATTCTATAATAAGACTATGGGGTATATATCATTCTGAACAAGTCACATTTAACTCGTTTCAAAATATTCTGAATTTATAGTATTACATTATAATGATTTATAGTATAGTAATTGCATTATATAAGATCAACACAAAAAAATATCTCACCATGAAAAAAGAATTATCCCAAAAAACTGATTTTATGTATTCTGAAAGTAAAGTGAATTCATTTATGAAAATAACACCTAAATACAATACAGAAGAATACATTGGGAACAATAAATTACAAGACAAAAATGTAGTCATTACAGCCAGTGACAATGGTGTAGGTAAAGCGATCAGTATAGCTTTTGCTAAAGAAGGGGCAGATATCATTATGGTTTACAACCATATAAGGCATGAAAAAGAATTAAAAGACCTACTGAGCATCATAAAAAAAATAGGAAGAAAAGCCTGGCTTTTTAAATCTTGTACTTTTGATGAATTTAAATGCAAAAGATTATTTGAAAATATCAAGAAAAAAGTAAAACATATCGATATCATTGTTAACGCCTTTCCTATACATCATAAAACAGAAACCGAGAAAGGACATTATCTGTTAAGAAAAAACGATACGTTAAAAATACAATCATTATTTACTCTGGGTCGTATAGCTCCAGATTATCTCTCTGCAAACGGCATCATCATCAACTCAGCTACATTATGTGCTTATGCACAACCTGATCAGTTGATCTTCTATTCTGCTCTGAAAGCAGCTATAAAAAACTACACTCAGGAGATGAACCGTATGTTAGCATTTCACAAAAACAACATACGCATTAATGGAATAACCACCGGATTTATTTGGAGTGATATTTTACCTGAGGCATTGCCAAAATATGAAAACCTTCCTATTGGTATGGAATCAATTGCTCCCATGCATCCATATGAAGTAGCACCACTTTATGTATTTCTGGCCTCAGATGAGTCAAAAACAATAGCAGGTGAAACGTTGGATGCCGGAGGTAAAATTTTTAAGTATTAATAAAACAGTAAGTTCACAAAGAAAGGTGTAAAATAAATTTAACAGTCATATGAAAGATAGTAAACTGGTAAAATGTTGTTCGCTTTTAGCCCAGAAAAAATTAAAAATAGCATTTGCAGAAAGTGCCACTTCAGGAGCATTAGCTGCAAGTTTTGCCTTAACACCAAATTCAGGTGATATATTATTAGGAAGTATGGTATGCTATGATGCCGATGAAAAAAGCAATATACTCCAGATTCCCAAAAAAGTAATTGAAGAATATACACCTGAATCATCAGAAGTAACCGCTTTGATGGCTAAAGGTGTTAAAAAAATATTTGAAAAAGCGGATATCATAGTAGCGGTTACGGGACTTATAAAGAAAGGAGGTAGCGAAAAAGTAGGCAAACCAGTGGGTACTATGTTTATTCATTTTATATTCCCAGACTATGAATATAGGTTAAAGGAAGTCTTTCATGGAAATTCAATAAAGATCATGCGTCAGACGATACTTAAAATTGCAGATATAGTTACAGAACAAATTGTAGAAATTAAAATGTAAATCATTCAATAAGCAATTTCACATCTTAAATATTCTGATGTACCGGAAAATTTTCTAAAGTTGTATTTTCTACATTTGCATAATAAAGGAGAACCAAGTGATAAGCTTTCAATATTGATTGCTACTCACCTTTAGTTCTTTTTGGTAGTGCTTATCTTAAAGATAAGCACTATCTTTTTAGATTCAAATAAACGATAATGATGTATCAAAGGTGGCATTAATTTGTTATTTGTTGATATTCGGATAATACTAATTTCACACAATTAATTATAAGAAGAACACTATCACTCAATTATACTATTCTTACAATTTAAAAAACGAATGATCATAGCACTATAAAAATTAAATATTTTAATCTAATTCTAATAATAACCTCTTGCATAGTATCTTTAATAGTTCCTATATTTGTAGACTCACCTTTTAGTTTCAAAAACTCTGTTAATCGATGACTTTTGTCCTCCGCTAATGGGGTTTTTCAACTCAGAAAAGAATTAAAAGGTGAGATATTTAATTTTTGCGGAGGACTTTTTTTAGAATTTCTTTATTGAGCAAAAATACTTCAATAAACAGCTAAGCCAAAAAATTTATTAATATTATCCATCAGATTTGGATAAATTATTCTTTACTCATTACTTATGACCATCTTATACTATAAATAAAAAACAAAAGTTATCGGATATTACTCATAAAAAAACAGTAACTTTATGATTAACAATAATCTCACCTTTTAACTTATGGTTTTTCCTATTAGATTTATACAGCATCCTCATGATGGAAATATGATGGTTGACCTTAAGGACATCATTGCTATTGATATAGCAACAGATCAATATCATACTCACGTCTTTATCAGAAATGGTAGTTGGATCAGGTTAAAACAAAGTTTTCATTATGTTTCCCAGCATATATATTAGTCTGAAATATAATCTTATTTTTGTAAAAAAAAGTCAAAATACCGTTATTCATTCTACAATTGAAGCATAAATAATAATATTTTTTATTTTTAGCTGGTCCTAACTTTAAGAAAAATCCATATTTACATTTATTCTCTTTTTCCATACACTTAATACCTAAAACGCACCTCTTATTACTTCACGTTATGAATTTCTTTTAATGCATAATACCTTTGAAGTGTCCATTCTACTAAAAGCTTCATTATAAAGACTTCTTGATTAGGGTAGGATCAAGAAAGTAACTTCTCTAAGAATCTTTTAGATGGTGACGGAAAAGTATTGAGTTTTAGGTTATTAATTTTTTTCATAATTCCGTCCCATCTGTTCTAAAAAAGATTTACATGCTATGTTCTATAGCATTTTAAAGCGGACAATTAATAGGCAAAGAATTGGTAAAGCAACCTTGTTTTACCAATTTTTATTTTTAGCCTGATTCTAAATAACAAAACATACAATTTCCTCAGATAAAAAACGAATCCTATTCAATACATTAAATTGGTACATAATGAAAGTGTAATGATTAGATACTTATCACTAAATAATATTTGGAAAAAACAACTGTAAGCTTTCATTCATCTCTTCCATAGTCTGTTTAACGACTTTTTGATCAGTGACAAGCCAAGCTGTAAAAACTATTTAAAGATAGAGGTTCATGAATACCAATAAATAAAACCTGATCTGTATTATTTTCCTTGCTATTTTCCATACCCCATAAAGAAACAGTTATTCCTTATTATTCAACGATATAGCTTATATTTTATCACTTACTACTTTGCATTATCACAACTAAAAAAAACAGTCATCTTTGACATACAAATTGTAATTCGCAAATTAATTCTTCTCTCCATGGTCTTTTTTTGCTGATTTACATAACATGGATGAGGCGGAGCGAAAAGGGTTAATTTCACATAGTTTATTTTTCATAACTCCGCCGATTCCATATTACTTCCAATATCATTTCCCTTCCAATTTATTTTACTACTATAAAACAATTACTTATAGAATTGATTTTCTGTAAATCAAAGGTGAACTATTTGTATATTTCTTAAAATAACGGCAAAACTGAGAAGCATCAGTAAAATTTAATCGTTCTGCTATTTCATATACTGGCAAATCACTGGCACTTAAATACGATTTAGCCTTAATAATTACCAGCTCTGTGATAATAATAGATATCGATTTACCCGTTCTCTGACGAATAAGAGTGGTTAAATATTTTGGTGTCAGTTTGAGTTTATCTGCATAAAATTGTACTGAACGTTTATTCATATAGTGCTAATGAGCCAGATTAAAAAAATTAAAAATAACCAAATCTTTTCTTGATGCATTGGTAAGCGTTTCTTCTTTTTGCGCATAAAACACATTTATCTGACCGATGAGTGAAAACAATAAATACTTTAGAATGCTATCATGAAATATAGAATGAGCCTGCTCTTTGTTGCTCTTCAACAATTCAAAATAGCGAATATACATCTGCGTTTCTTCCAGAGTCAAAGCCAAAATCGGATGCTGTGTCAGCGTATTGAGAAAACGATAATCTGAAGGCAAGATCAATTCTGAAATGGTATCGAAGCGGAACATAAGACAAAAGAATAAACTGCCTTTATCAGCATCTTTTACTGTAATAACACTTTGAGGCATTACCACCAGCAAATCGTTCTGCAACATCTGTTTATTCTGAATGTTTACCGCTACCTGAACAGTACCTTTTACACATAAAGAAATAAGAATGCCATCAGAAGCATATCCTTTTTTATAAAAAATATCCGGTATCAAAACTTCCGATTTTAAAACAATAAAATCATGTATCATCAATTTACAGATTATTAAATTTATTACTCCAATACTTACAAAAATAATTAATAGCCTCTATAAAAGAACCATTTGCACATTATTTAATGCCTTGAGTACAACAGATTGTCACGAATTGTAAGGAATTTTGTAAAAAATATAGAAGATGAAAACAGAAAGTATTTTAGTAAACGATAAAACATATAACTTATATATTGAATATCAGACGGATGAAAAAAAACGTTTTGAGTTCAATAATATGACAGAAAAAGAATGGGGTTTCGATTTTGAGAGCTTTTACCAATCCGGATATTGGAAAAACAATTGTTGTCTCTATTCGATATTTTATAAAGAAGAAATTGTATCCCACACAACGGTAACCTTATTCGAAGTAATAGTAGCGTCAGAGAAAAAAGTTTGGGCACAAATTGGCACTGTGATGACCAAAAAACACTTTCAAAAACAGGGACTATCACGCTATCTTATGCAAAGAATTCAGCAGGATTTTAATGATAAAATTGAGGGGATGTTTCTGTTTGCAAATAATTCGGTTTTAGATTTTTATCCAAAATTTGGTTTTATACCGGTAAACGAATTTCAGGCTGGCAAAAAGATTCAATATAAACAATCCTCTTTTCATGTAAAACAATTAGATATGGATCATGAAAACAACAGAAAGCTATTAGAAACTTATATTGAACATGCGCACCCAAATTCTTTTTTTAACCTTAAGAATCTTGATCTTACTTTTTTCTATTGCTATGCCTATCCTGATTTTGGCTTTAAGAACGCTGTATTTCATATAGAAGCTTTAGACACTATAGCAATAGCACAAATTGAAGAAAACGTGTTGCAGCTTCTCTATGTATTTAAATTAAGAAATGTAGATATGAATGACATAATACAGGCATTAAGCAATCCTGAGATTACAGAGGTTGTGTATGGGTTTACACCGCAGGATAAAGACGTAACCTTTACCCCTTACAAAGAAGAAGATCTCACTCTTTTTGTTTCAAAAGAGTTAGAAAGTTTATTTAAGGAACATCAGCTTATGATTCCGCTTCTTGCACATACTTAATATCATCTTTTAAAACATTCGGTCTCCTATACAACTTGAGACCGTATGCTATAACATTCCATAAGTGAAAACATAGTATTGCTAGCATAAATTTCTTTTATTTTTTATAAACTAAAAGAGTTCGATAAAAATTTTTTGGTTATATTCGAACTAAAGGATTCTAAATCCGAAAAGATGAAGTATACCTGCAAAAAAATAAACGATTCGCATTCTTCTTTTGACAGTTCCCATAAAGAAAAAAGATTTTTTTTTATAAATGAACTCATTTCAGAATATCAAAATCTGATCTTGTTCAGAAACCAATGTTTACAAACAATATGTCATGTCGGCAATCGAAAATATATGCTTTTACTCATATTGATATTGAGTTCAATAGATATAAGTTTATCAGATTCAGACAATATCTCAATAACAAACCTATCTCAAATACATAAACTATGGAAATTAATAATGTAACTGTAGCCGGAAGTGGTGTTTTAGGAGCACAAATTGCTTTTCAAACTGCTTTTTACGGATATAAAGTCACTGTATATGACATCAGTGACGCAATTTTAGAAAAAGCAAAAATAACTTTTAACAGACTCAGCACAGCCTATAAAGAAGACCTGAAAGCTACAGACCATCAGTTAGAAACAGCTTTCAATAACCTCAACTATTCATCAGACCTTAGTTTAGCTGTTAAAGATGCTGATTTGGTGATTGAAGCCATTCCGGAAAATCCAAAAATAAAAATGGATTTTTATGAGAAACTTTCCAAAGCAGCTCCTCTAAAAACCATTTTTGCCACAAACTCTTCAACACTGCTGCCAAGCCAGTTTGCAAAATCAACTCATAGACCTTCACAGTTTTTAGCCTTGCATTTTGCCAATGAAATCTGGAAGCACAATACAGCTGAAATCATGGGGCATTCGGGCACAGATCCGCAAGTATTTGAAACGGTTGTTTCATTTGCTAAATCAATAGGTATGGTCGCTCTTCCGTTACATAAGGAACAACCCGGATATATTGTAAACTCGTTGTTGGTACCCTTCCTAAGTGCAGCGACCAATCTATTGGTGGAAGGCGTAGCTGATGTAGCTACAATAGACAAAACATGGATGGTAGCAACCGGTGCTCCGGTGGGACCTTTTGGTATTCTTGATATTGTAGGGATTACCACTGCATATAACATCAATAAAATGGCTGCAGATTCTACAAAAGATCCTTTAAAAATCAAAACGGTAGAATACCTCAAAACGAATTTTATAGATAGTGGAAAATTAGGTGTTGCGGCAGGCGAAGGTTTTTACCAATATCCTAATCCCGAATATAAAAAAGAAGATTTTCTAAAATAAAACAGAGGCTGCTAATGCAGCCTCTACTTTACTTCTATATAGTAAATTACATATCTTATTTTTATTGATCTACCTTCATATTATATTTATTGGTATCAATTTCTTTCCAAATCAATCCCAAAGTTTCCGCATTGTACTTTCTGATCTCATTTGCCATATCAAGATTTTCAGAAAGCTTTTTACCATAAGAAGGGATCATTTTTTTCATCTTGGCTTGCCACTCAGGTGTTTTCATTTTATCTGCATAGCATTTTTCTACTACTTTAAGCATAATAGATACTGACGTAGACGCACCCGGTGACGCGCCTAATAATGCGGCTACACTCCCATCTGAAGCGGTTACCACTTCCGTTCCAAACTGTAAAATACCGCCTTTTGTAGTATCATCAAGTTTTATCACCTGTACTCTTTGTCCGGCAATCTTAAGATCCCAATCCTTCATTTGAGCTGTAGGCATATACTGTCTTAAAGCCTCTAAACGTTGTTCCGGAGTCAAGACAACCTGTTCTATAAGATATTTTGTCAGCGGTATATTATCAAGCCCTGCTTCTAAAACAGGTCTTAGGTTGTAAAAATTAAAAGATTCCGGAAGATCAGTCCATTTGCCATTCTTTAAAAATTTTGGAGAAAAGCCGGCAAACGGACCAAAAAGTAGTTCTTTTTTTCCATTGATGATTCGTGTATCTAAATGAGGTACCGACATCGGAGGCGAACCAACAGAAGCTTTGCCGTATACTTTTGCTGCATGTTGTGCAATAATATCAGGATTATTACATACAAGCCACTCACCGCTCACCGGAAAACCACCATAACCTCTTGCTTCCGGGATGTTGGTTTTTTCAAGTAAAGGAAGGGTGGCTCCGCCAGCTCCAATAAAAACAAATTTTGAATGAATGGTTTTCAAAATATTATTTTTGAGATCCTTTATGGTTACTCTCCAGGTAGCATCTTTATTTCGTTTAATATTAATAACCTCATGGTTAAATTCTATCCGCATATTAGATGATTTTTCCATATTAGAGGCTAACTCTTCTGTAAGAGCACCAAAATTTACATCAGTACCAATATCAATTTTTGTAGCCGCAATTTTCTGACGGGAATCCCTTTCTTTCATAATCAGAGGAGCCCATTGCTTGATCAGTTCAGGATCTTCAGTAAATTCCATCCCTGTAAACAATGGATGTTTTTGGAGTGCTAAAAAACGTTTTTTAAGATATTCGCTGTCTTTTTCTCCAATTACAAAACTCATGTGTGAAGTGGGGTTTATAAATTTCGAAGCTGAACTTATTTTATGATTGGCTACCAGATAAGACCAAAACTGTTTAGAAACTTCAAAAGACTCATTTACTTCCACTGCTTTATGAATATCAATGCTTCCGTCACTTAACTCCGGCGTATAATTAAGCTCACACAAAGCAGCATGTCCTGTACCTGCATTATTCAGCGCTGCTGAACTTTCCATGCCAACAGCCTCAAGTCTTTCATAGGTGACCATAATAAGATTGGGGTCTAATTCATGAAGCATATTAGCCAAAGTAACACTCATTATACCGCCACCAATCAACACTACATCAACTGTTTCAGTTTCACTGCTTTTATTACTACAGGAAATAAAAGCAAGAATACACAATAAACCTATTAGTTTCTTTTTCATTTATCACTGATTTGAATAAGCAGATTAATGACTTTTGAAAAAGAGTAAAGAAACAAAAACACAATTGCTCCCGTAAGAAAACTAAAAGCTGGTAAAATCCATGCTCCGGTTCCTCTTGGTGTAGCCAAAAGATAAACAGTGATTATCAATGCACCAATACCTATAACATAGGATAAAAACAAAAAAATTGCCGACAGAATTTTTAATGTTTTTTGCTGTTTGTTGTATTCATTTTGAGTCGCAGTCATATCAATCATATATTTAATTAATGAATATTCTTTCTTAAATATACAAAAAAAATTATGAATACTTTAACAATAAAACAAAATTATCAATAAAACAATTTTATAAATATTTACAGATGACCGGATCCTGTTATTTTTAATTCATTTAAATCAATCTGCACTTCAGCTTTTCTTATTTCTTCATCTTCAAATGCATGTTCCTTTTTTAGTCTGAACAATTCCTTACGCTGCTCAGAATAAATTTTCATAAGTAAAGAATGGTATCTCTTGATTTCTTTATGCTTAATCTCTCCACATTCAAAAGATTCTAAACGTTGCTGTATATTATATACTTCATTTTTTATAGTTGTTCTGTACAAAGCTATCAATTCATTTTCTTCAGCATCTGAGTTACCATATTTTTCGAGTAATCTTATCGCTACATCATCCAGACACAACTGTATACGCGCCTGCTGTTCATCTTCAGGCATAATATCATCAATTTCTTCAATTTTAATAAGCTTGATCACTAAAGGTAATGTTAAACCCTGAAAAACAAGAGTAACAAAAATGACGACAAAAGTCGTAAATATGATCAGGTTCCTTTGTGGAAAAGTTACACCGTTGTCCATAAGAACCGGAATTGACAATGCCGTTGCCAAAGAGACTACTCCTCTCATTCCTGCCCAGCTGATGATTAAAGGACCTTTCCAGCCTGGTGATGGATCTCTTCTTGCTTTGGCACTTAACCATCTCGGAATATAAGCTGAAGGATATACCCACAAATAACGCAATACAATAGTAATTGCACTTATAATCAATCCATAACGAATACCATCGGCAATAGAATAACTTCCTAATCCACGTATGATTTCAGGTAACTCTAATCCAATCAGAATAAACACTAATGCGTTCATGACAAAAATAAGCGTTGTCCATACTCCCAGCATATTCAAGCGGGTACTTCCGGTTTTAAAAACTTCATGAGCTCTGTAAGACATGAACAATCCACCACTCACTACGGCCATTACTCCTGAAAAATGAAATTGTTCTGCACAGAGAAAAAGTATATACGGAGTCATTACCGTTAAAGCCGCATCAATTGGAGGAGTAGTAGGTAAAAAGCGATGAATTACATAAAGAATATGCGCTCCTGCCAGACCAACTACAGTGCCCATACCTGCTACCATAAAAAACTGGCCCGTTGCCTCCTGCATCGAAAAAGTTCCGGTCAATACAGCTGCCAGTGCAAACCGGAAAACAATCAAAGAAGAAGCATCATTTATAAGGCTTTCTCCTTCCAATATTGTCATAAGTCTTTTAGGTACTTTCATTCCTTTTAAAACCGTTGCAGCAGCTACTGCATCAGGAGGAGAAACAATACCTCCTAATAAAAAACCCAAAGCCAGAGTAAAACCGGGAATAAGCAGAGCTGATGTATAGGCAATAATGGAAGACGTAAAAAATACGAGTCCAAAAGCCAGTAAAGCAATCGGTCTCTTCCACTTCCAAAAGTTATTCCATGAAGTATACCATGCAGCTTCATACAGCAGAGGAGGCAGAAAAAACAGAAAAATAAGTTCAGGGTCTAAATGAAGTTCCGGAACTCCGGGAATAAAACTGATTCCGAGACCTGCTATTACTAAAAATACAGGATAAGCAACCCTGATACGCTGTGCCAGCATTACAAGCAAGAAAACAACAAATAGTAAGCACAGAATTAAAAGTAAATTGTGATGCATGATGTAAAAAAATAGTCCATAAATAAAAAACTTCCCATTGAGCAAATCATAAAGACTAAAATGATATAACTCTCAATTGCTAAAAAATGCCTCTGATTCGACAGTATTAAATATATAAAAAAACAGAATATCCCTTTCTAATCCATTAAATTCCATTTCTTTTTGAGGAAAAAAAATATTCTGTTTACAAAATATTTATTTACAATTCCCTAATTTATTCATAAATACGTTGCTATGAAGAAGAAAAAATTTTTACCTTTACGGCGTTAATGAAACTAAGAGTCTTCATATTATCTGTTTTTATCATGGCCTTATCTTTAGTACCATGTAGTGACAGTATGCCTCTGAGTAATATCTTTACACCACTGAAAACCCTCACACAGAGTTCAATAAATCACAACGGTCACGATCATTCAAACAAGACAGATTTATGCAGTCCTTTTTGTAGTTGTAACTGTTGTGGCAGTATCATTGCTTCTATTTCTCTACCTGAAACTCTAAGTTTTTCAGCATTGATACCCATGAATGGTGCGCGTGAAATTATATATAACAATCCGGAATACTCCAGTTATATTGATAGTATCTGGCAGCCGCCAAAAATTAAAGCTTAATTTATTGTAACCAGTCTTTGAAGAGGGTAACTGTTTCTTGCACACTGCAAAAACAGCTGTTTTCTTTATATACTATCTGAAATTTATATTCAGAATATTCAATAATTAATTTTTAATTAAAAAATTCATGTTAGATACTATAATCAAGTTCTCTATAAAGAACAAATTCATTATTGCCATAATGAATTTGTTATTAGTCATCTGGGGAATATGGAGTGCCACAAAAATCCCTATCGATGCACAACCCGACATCACCAACAATCAAGTCCAGATTATTACGCTATGTCCTACTCTTGCCGGGCAGGAAGTAGAGCAATTAGTAACCTTCCCTATCGAACAAAGTATTGTAAACCTTCCTGATTTAGAAGAGGTAAGAAGTATTTCAAGATTTGGTCTTTCTGTTATAACAGTTGTATTCGATGATGATGTTGATATTTATTTTGCAAGACAGCTCATATCTGAAAGATTAAAAGAAGCTGAAAGTAAAATTCCTGCCGGAATCGGAATACCTGAATTAGCCCCTGTAAGTACCGGTTTAGGAGAAGTATATCAATATATATTACATCCTAAAAAAGGAAGTGAAAAAAAATATACTGCTATGGATCTCCGGACTATGCAGGATTGGATTGTAGCCCGCCAGTTATATGGAACTCCCGGAATTGCAGAAATCAATAGTTTCGGAGGTTTACTCAAACAATATGAAGTAGCTGTAAATCCGGATCGGTTAAAAGCAATGAGCATCAGTATTACTGATATCTTTACTGCATTGGAAAAAAACAATGAAAATACTGGAGGTGCTTATATTGACAAAAAACCAAATGCCTATTTTATACGTGGAGTTGGTCTTGTAAAGACATTAGAAGATGTAGGCAATATTGTAGTAAAAAATGATACCGGCAGCGTGCCGATTTTTATAAAAGATGTAGCAGAAGTTCGCTTTGGAAGTGCTGTCCGTTACGGAGCCATGACTTATAACGGAGAGGTTGACGCTGTTGGAGGTGTTGTCATGATGCTCAAAGGAGAAAATGCAGATAAAGTAGTAAACAGGGTTAAAGAAAAAATCCCTACTATCCAGAAATCACTTCCTGACGATGTTATTATAGAACCTTATCTCGACCGTACCGATTTGGTAGGAAGAGCTATGAACACGGTAAAAACAAACCTTATTGAAGGTGCTTTGATTGTTATCTTTGTTCTGGTTATTTTTCTTGGGAATTTAAGAGCTGGACTCATCGTTGCTTCTGCCATTCCTTTATCCATGCTTTTCGCACTGGCCATGATGAATCTTTTTGGAGTGAGTGCCAACCTTATGAGTTTGGGAGCTATTGATTTCGGACTGATCATTGACGGATCTGTCATTGTGGTGGAAGCCACTATGCACCATCTTGGAATGAGGAAGTCCATGAAACGTCTTACACAACAGGAAATGGACGAGGAAGTATTTGTGTCGGCTTCAAAAATCCGTACGAGTGCCGCTTTCGGAGAAATTATTATTCTTATTGTTTATATACCGATTCTTACATTGGTAGGCATTGAAGGAAAAATGTTTACGCCTATGGCTAAAACAGTAGGTTTCGCAATCTTAGGTGCACTTATTTTATCGTTTACATACATTCCTATGATGAGTGCATTGTTCTTGCCTAAAAAGATGAGTGGTAAAAAGAATTTCTCGGACAAACTAATGGATTTTCTGCAAAAAATATACGAGCCATTATTGCATAAAGCCATCAAAGCAAAGTATATATTTATAGGACTTTCTGTGAGCTTATTTGCCTTCAGTATTTATCTTTTTTCCAGAATGGGAGGCGAATTTCTACCGACATTAGGAGAGGGTGATTTTGCCTACCATTGCATATTACCTCAGGGAACTTCCCTGAGCCAGAGTATCGAAACATCTATGCAGGCATCCCGAATCATCAAAGAATTTGATGAAGTAAAAATGGTTGTAGGGAAAACAGGAGCGGCTGAAGTACCTACCGACCCCATGCCGCCGGAAGCAACAGATATGATGGTGATTTTGAAACCGCAAAAAGAATGGAAAACAAAAAAAACTTATGATGAACTAGCAGAAGAAATCAATGAAAAACTGGAAGCAATTCCCGGAGTTTTCTTTGAAAAAAACCAGCCGATACAAATGCGTTTCAATGAACTGATGACAGGAATACGACAAGATGTAGCCGTAAAAATTTTCGGTGAAGATCTGGATGTATTACTGGAATATGCAAATAAAGTAAGTGCTGTAATCCAAAGTGTTGAAGGCGCTACTTCACCTCAGGTAGAACGCGTATCTGGCTTACCTCAGATCAATATTGAATACGACCGCACCCGAATGGCAAATTACGGTTTGAACGTACAGGATGTTAACAGTATCATTAGTACGGCTTTTGCCGGAAAAGCTGCAGGCGTTGTATATGAAAACGAGAGAAGATTTGACCTTGTTGTTCGTCTGGACAGTCTTCACAGGAGTTCGATTGAAGATGTCAACAATTTATTTGTTCCGATGGCAAACGGTAATCAAATTCCGCTTTCACAAATTGCAAAAATTGATTACAAACTGGGACCTGCGCAAATAAGCCGGGAAGATGGTAAAAGAAGAATCGTTATCGGATTTAATGTACAGAACAGAGATGTTGCCAGCGTAGTAAAAGAAATACAGGCAAAATTAGATACAGAAGTCAAACTTCCGTCAGGATATTATTTTACCTATGGAGGGCAGTTTGAAAACCTCCAGAAAGCAACTGACAGACTTTTAGTGGCTGTACCCATCTCATTACTGCTGATTTTTATTTTGTTATATTTTACCTTTCATTCGATACGGGAAGCCTTACTTGTATATGCAGCCATCCCTATGAGTGCTATCGGAGGTGTATTTGCGATGTTACTCCGAGGAATGCCCTTTAGTATCTCCGCAGGTGTCGGTTTTATTGCTTTGTTTGGTATTGCTGTTTTAAACGGAATTGTATTGATAACCACTTTTAACAGGCTGGAAAAAGAGGGGTGGAAAGACCTTGTTCCAAGAGTTATTGAGGGGACAAAAACCAGATTGAGACCGGTTTTAATGACTGCAATGGTAGCCAGTTTCGGATTTTTACCAATGGCAATCAGTACTGGTGCAGGAGCTGAAGTCCAGAAACCTTTGGCAACTGTAGTCATCGGAGGGCTTATTTCTGCCACTTTGCTTACACTATTTATACTGCCGTTGCTGTATATTACTTTTAACGGAAAAAATAAATCTAAAAAAGATATCTGATGAAAGCTGTTTTCACCACACTAATTATAACTTTTATGTTATTGGGCACTTCAGATTCCAGTGCCCAAACCAGAATCATAACACTTGATGAAGCTATTGATCTGGCACTGGAAAACAATTTGAATATCAAAGCAGCATCCTTAAATAAAGAAGCTGCTCAAAAACTGGAACAATCATCATTTGAACTACCTAAAACCAATGTTTCTTTTCAATACGGGAACAATGAAGGCTTTGAGTATAACGATGGTATCCAGATTTCACAAAGCATCCCTTTCCCCACTCTTTTCGGAGCGAAAAAACAATTATTCGAAGCACAGACACAAGGAAAGGAATGGGATAAACAAAATTCAGTAAATGAATTAAAAAGTCAGGTCAGAAGCTACTATTATCAATTGAGATTTCTTGAAAATAATGCCGAAAAGCTGCGTTACTTAGATGGCCTGTATGAAGACTTTGTAAAAATTGCTTCTCTGCGTTATAAAACAGGAGATACACGAAAAATAGATATCAATACAGCAGAAACGCAACGCGGAGAAATTACATTGTTGTATCAGCAAAATGAAATATACATTCAAAATGCCTATAAGAATCTGAAAACGCTTTTACAGATAAAAGAAGATTTCAACATTCAGAAAGAAACCTTCAGTCCAATGTTTTTAAGCTCGGTCATAAACAGTGATGCAGTAGCCAATCATCCAAAAATAAATGCTTTGCTGCAACAGGCAAAAATTGCAGAACAAAGCAAGAAAGTGGAAAAAGCACAAGCGTTACCCGATATCAGTCTGGGGTACAACAATGTGTCCCTGATTGGTATGCACACAAAGAATAACATAGACAGCTATTACGGAAGAAGCCAGCGTTTTAGTTTTTTTGATGTTGGTATCACTATTCCCATTACTTTCGGTGCCACAAAATCACGTATACGCTCATTAGAAGCTCAGAAACAGGCTGCCGAACTATCTGCTGAGATGCAACAACAGCAATTAATTACCGATTTTGAGAATTCAATGCAGCAATATGAACAAAATGTGAGACAGTATAACTATTACTACAAACAAGCATTACCTAATTCAGAAGAAATGATCACCATTTCGCAACTCGGGTATAAAACAGGTGAAATATCCTATGTAGAATATCTGTATGCATTGAATATGGCAACGAATGTTCAGTTAAAATATTTAGAAGCGATCCAGAAAATTAATCAATCGGTAATTGATATTAATTCATTAATTAACAAATAATAAAGCTATGATGCTATCTATAAAAAAAATAATTAAAATTTCGGGAGTACTCTTTTTGGTACTTTCTCTTACTGCCTGCACAAAACACAAAGAAGGAGACGGTCACAATCATGGATCAGAAACCAAGAAAGAAGCTACGGAGAAAGAAGAACATGATGAGTCAGAAGAAGAAATAGCAACGCTAAATGATGAACAAATTAAAGCAGTTGGTATTACTTTTGGTAAAATAGAAGAAAGACAACTCACTGCTACCATCAAAGCAAACGGTTTTCTAAAAGTTCCGAATAACAGTCAGGCCAATGCTACTTCCCTATTTGGCGGCGTTATCAAAAGTCTTCCTATTGAAATCGGAGACTATGTAAAAAAAGGTCAGGTTATTGCCCGTATTGAAAACCCACAGTTTGTACAATTACAGGAAGAATATATGACGATTAAAAATAATATCTCTTTGACAGAGCAGGAAATTGCTCGTCAGAAAGAATTGAATGAAGGAGGTGCGGGTGCTTTAAAAAATCTTCAAAATGTAGATACACAGATAAAAAATTTCCGGGCGCGAAAAGCTTCTCTTGAGAAACAGATACAGCTGATGGGAATCAATCCGGCAACCATCAGCAATAGTAATTTGCAGGCATCATTAAACGTAACCAGCCCGGTCTCAGGCACCGTAAGCAACATTTTTGCTAAAATTGGCAGTTATGTAGATGTATCTTCACCCGTGGCTGAAATTGTTGATAATTCTAAATTACACTTAGATTTACAGGTGTTTGAAAAAGATTTGCCTAAATTAAAAATGGGACAGACCATTTATTTTACTCTTACCAATAATCCAACAGAGCAATACAGTGCCACTATATTCAGTATCGGTTCTTCCTTTGAAAACGACAGTAAAACAGTAGCTGTTCACAGTGAAGTTACCGGAAATAAAAAAGGACTGATCAACGGAATGAATGTAACAGGACTGATCAGTCTGGAAAAAGCCAGTACGCCATCTGTACCCAATGATGCTATTGTCGGAGATGGAGGAAAATACTATATTTTTGTTTTAAGTGACAAAGAAACAGAACACGAACACAAAGAAGGAGAAAGTCATGACCATGCCAAAGAAGTAAAACAAACCCGTTTTGAAAAGGTAGAAATACTTAAAGGTACTTCCGAAGCAGGCTATACCGCTATTACGCTTGTTTCAAAAAATATTCCGGCAGATGCAAAGATTGCTACAAAAGGAGCATTCTTTATCAATGCCAAACTCAGTAATACGGAAGGACATGCACACTAAGTAAAAATAAAACAATATATAATAAATAAAAGGGTTTGTAATGCATTACAAATCCTTTTATTATTTAGCAGCTTTACTGATAGCCCCGCCACCGGGAATGTTCATTTTAGAAGTCAAAGCTGATATCTCATCAAGACTGAAATTTCCGGTAAGTATCAATACTACTGTTTCACTTGTACCCGCACCATCTGTAAACATTACCAATTCATTGATATTATTTCTGGTTGCCGCTTTGTTTACATAAAACACAATATTGTTTCCTTTCTCATTTACCGTCATTAGCTGATCCATATTTTTTGATCCGGTATATTGAGTAACGGCTGTTTTTAGTTCTGCTGCTTTACCTGCATTTTTTGTTTTATACGTTGTCAACAAATCCAGTTTTTTGATCAATGCGAGATAGGCTTGATTTTCTTTATCATTTGAATCCATCTTTACATTAGCCATCATCTGAAACATTTTTTTGTTGACCACAACTGTTTCTACATTGGGTTGCTTTTGGAACTTGTCAAAAACATCCTGAGCCAATAGTTTCTGACTTGTCAGAAAGAAACTTATGAACGCTATATAACATACAATCGTCTTCATTTTTTAGATATTTTGTTTTTTGTTTTTTCAAATTCTTCCAGATGTTTCACTGAAATAATTCCTTGGTTTATATGGGCAGAAACATTCTGTAAGGCTTTTTTTACGGCTGCATTAGCCTCTTCGGGAGTCGCAAACGTATTTTCGATATCTGTTGTTTTCTTTTGATTAAACTGATAATATATGATTACACTTACCAGTAAGGTAGCAAATAGTACGCCATAGAAATACAAAATATTCTTATTCATCCGTTATCTTGTTTAAAACAAACTTAGTAATAAACTTTAAATAAAAAAAGCCGTCTGAAATCAGACAGCTTTTTGAAGAATCTATAATTGACTTATAATTAATCATTCATGGTATGTAAAAATTCCTCGTTTGAGGTAGTCTTCTTTATTTTATCATAGATAAGCGTCATCGCTTCTACAGAGTTCATATCTGCCAGGTGATTCCTTACAATCCACATACGCTGTAACACTTCAGGATCTAATAGTAAATCATCACGGCGTGTACTTGACGAGGTAAGATCAACAGCCGGGAAAATACGTTTATTAGCAATCTTACGATCCAATTGCAATTCCATGTTACCGGTACCTTTAAATTCTTCAAAAATAACCTCATCCATTTTTGATCCCGTATCTGTAAGCGCTGTTGCTATGATACTTAATGAACCTCCGTTTTCAATATTACGTGCCGCACCGAAAAAACGTTTTGGTTTTTGAAGTGCATTTGCATCAACCCCTCCGGAAAGGACTCTACCTGAAGCAGGCTGTACCGTATTATAAGCTCTTGCAAGACGTGTGATTGAATCTAACAGGATAACTACATCAAGACCGCATTCTACCAATCGTTTTGCTTTTTCTAAAACGATATTAGCCAGTTTCACATGTTTTTCTGCAGGTTCGTCAAAAGTAGAAGCCACTACTTCTCCCCGCACACTTCGTTGCATATCGGTTACCTCTTCCGGACGTTCATCGATAAGTAACACGATCAGATAAACTTCCGGGTGATTTGAAGCAATAGTATTCGCAATATCTTTTAATAAAACAGTTTTACCTGTTTTTGGCTGTGCCACAATCATACCGCGTTGTCCTTTTCCAATTGGAGCAAACAAATCTATAATACGCGTAGAAATAGAACTGTTTCTGCTTGCCAGATTAAATTTTTCATTAGGAAATAAAGGCGTTAAGTGTTCGAATGCAATACGATCGCGAACAGCTTCCGGATCATGCCCGTTGATTTTTTTTACTTTAATAAGGGGAAAAAACTTTTCTCCTTCTTTCGGAGGACGCACAACTCCCTTAACGGTATCACCTGTTTTAAGACCAAACAAACGTATTTGCGACTGAGACAAATAAATATCATCAGGAGAAGAAAAATAGCCATAATCAGACGAACGTAAAAATCCGTATCCGTCCGGCATCATTTCTAAAACTCCTTCAGTTTCAATGATTCCGTCAAACTCATAGTCAGGTTCCCGGTAGTTCGGTTTTTTCTGATTTGAATTCTGGTTTTGTTGATTTTTATTTTTGAATTGGTTTTGGGCCGCTTTTGGGGTATCGTCTGTAGACTCATTTACTTCGGAAGAAGTATTTTCCTTTGAAACAGGAGGTGTATTTTTATTGGATTTGGAATGCTGTTCTTTACCTTTCCGGTCAAAATCTTTTTGAGGTTTTCTTTGTTGAGGGACACGTGAACCGTTATCTGCTTCTTTTACTTCGCTGTCAGATTCTGTATGTTCTGTTTCATTTACCTTTTGCGCATGCGGTTCATGCTTAGGTTGCTCTGCAACAGCTTCAGTTCTTACAATACGTTTCCTTTTCGATTGCTCTTTTACCTCTTCTTTGGCTGCTTCCGGAGCAGGAGGTTCCTGAGCACTCGTATGCTTACTTTGAAATTCTAAGATATTTTCGATTATTTCATTTTTTCTTAATGTACGATAACTTTTAATATCAAGAGTTTTTGCGATTTCCTGAAGCTCAACAAGCTTCATATCTTTTAATAAAGAAATGTCAAACATATATGACTTATTTGTTGTTTATTTTTTTTGAAAATAATAAATTGAAGTGATTTTTGCCAGAGATTACTCGTATAATGAAGCACTTACGAATTTCTAATGCAATATTACAATTTTTTTTTAATAAACAATAGGTATTTAAGAAAAAGAAACTGTATTTTTGTAAGAAATACCAGATCCAAATGATTCAAAGGATACAAACTGTTTATTTATTTCTTGTTTTTGTTGTTTCAGGGATTCTTTCTCTGCTATTTCCATTATGGAAAGACATGAACGGAAAAGATGTATATGCGGGTCAGAATACGTTGTACGTAGTTCTTTTCGGAGCTGCCGCCGCGTTAAGTGTTATTGCTATTTTAGGATACAAAAAAAGACAATCCCAATTTGTATATAACAGATTGAATATGATATTGAACTTTATATTACTAGGATTATTTGTGTATCAGTCGCTAAATTTATCTGGAGAAGCTACGGTTTCTGAGAAAGGTATTGGGATGTTTCTTCCTGTTGTTTCTATTTTTTTATTAGTTTTTGCTAATAAAGCCATCAAAAAGGACGAAGACCTTGTAAAATCTGCCGACCGTATACGATAAACCTGTCATCTTAGTTTATTAGTGCGTTAAAAATCCGACTTTATAAGTCGGATTTTTTTATGGATTGATTTTCACTTTCCAGTCTGCCAGTTTTTCTTCATATCGTAAACGGGCATTAGCAGGACTTGGTGAGGCCAGCACCACTAAACGAACCGGAAGCGAATCTTTATAAATCTTAAAAAACCATTGATAGGCCTGTTGACTCGTAAAATAAAATGTACCCACATTAGGATATTGCTTTAAAAGGGTTTTAAAATCATTAATTTCCTTGTTTTTTATGGCACTATCCAGACTGCCTTCTCTGTGTGCCTGACGCACCACATCCCACAGACCAAAACCTTTAGTTTGCAGATAACGTACTCTATCTTCATATTCACTATTTAATTCTGCCTCAAAAACATCATAAAAGAGTTTCCAGAACTTATTTTGAGGATGCGCATAATACCTTTGCTCAGATAAGGATCTTTCTCCCGGCAAAGTACCTAAAAATAATGAATGAGTGTTTTCGTTAATAAAAGGGCTAAAAGATACTTTCATATTTCAAAAATATAAAAAACAAGGCAGAAAGCTGTTTCATTTTACATCGTATAATAATGTACAATGATAACCATACTTCTATAAATTGTAAGTTGAACAGTTTAGCAATAATGATTTCCTTCACACCTGTTTTAATACCCGGCGCTCAAACTGAAAAACAGATTAAGGAAAGATATGAACTCATAGGCAGGTACATTGCATTCCTATAAGTCTGGTATAAACAAAAAATTGCCGAAAAAGGGAAAAGTATAATACCCCCTTGTTTGACAACTAATTAATTTTATAAGATTTTGATGTGTAATAGGCTATTATAAAAATTGGAACGATTGCTATTAAGATAAATAAAAACCCATTCAGTTCTTTAAAAATACCATCCTGAGTAAATAATATTGGGATGTCAATTATAAAAAACGAGAAAACAATACCAAGATTTAATACCCTAATCATTTGCAAGGCATTTCTATATTGTCTTTCTGCATTTTCCGTTGTTATAGTAACATTATAATGAAATTTATGAGGCTTTTTTACACCAAAAAACAAACCTAAATAAATAATAGTAGCAAGAAAAGGAGAAATGAAAATAAAAATCTTATTGCCATAATTATCAATAGAACCATCGATGTCATAATGAATAGGAATAACATCTGGTATGTGATTGTATCTGTAAAATACAGCGAGCCAATACACAAAAATAAATGCAGAAGTAAAATAGTCAAGTCGCTTCTCTGCTTTTATTTTCTCCATTTTAAGTATGGGATTTTCCATAAGGTTCTTCTTTTATCGTAAACATACTTTATTTCAAGAACAATATTGTATTTAAATAGCTTATAATTAAAAAACAAATGATAACATTTTAAAATATAAACGCACTTAAATCTCTTAAGATAATCAACAAATGCCGAAATTAAAGCTATTTTAAAAAATAAAAAAATAGCTTAAAAATAATTTCTTTTTATTTCGTACGAATGGATCTGAATTATAAAAGGAGGATAATCAAAAAACCGCTGTAAATTATATTTACAGCGGTTTTTTGATTAATTATCAGTAATTGCTTATTTTACTTCTTCGTAATCTACATCTTGTGTAGCATCCCCAGCATCACCTCCTTGGTTTGGCTGTGCCTGTTGAGCTCCACCCTGCTCAGCCTGAGCTTTATACATTTCTTCTGAAGCAGCTTTCCATGCTTCATTGATTTTATCAAGTGCCGGCTGTATTGTAGCAAGATCTTTAGTTTCATAAGCCTTTTTCAACTCTTCTAAAGCCGCTTCAATGTTAGATTTATTGTCTGCTGACAATTTATCTCCAAACTCCGTCAGCTGTTTTTCTGTTTGAAAAATCATTCCGTCCGCTTCGTTCAGTTTATCTGCCGTTTCTTTAGCTTTTTTATCAGACTCTGCATTCGCTTCCGCTTCTTTTCTCATTCTTTCAATTTCTTCCGGTGTTAATCCTGAAGAAGCTTCAATACGGATATCATGTGATTTTCCGGTTCCTTTATCCGTTGCTGAAACTTTGATAATACCATTGGCATCGATATCAAAAGTTACTTCAATCTGAGGTACTCCACGTTGTGCAGGCGGAATTCCGTCTAAATGGAAACGTCCGATTGTTTTATTATCATTTGCCATTGGACGCTCTCCCTGTAATACATGGATTTCTACCGATGGCTGGTTATCTGCTGCTGTAGAGAATACCTGTGATTTTTTAGTAGGAATAGTGGTGTTTGATTCTATCAGTTTCGTAAATACACCTCCCATTGTTTCAATACCCAAAGACAATGGTGTTACGTCTAATAACAATACATCTTTTACATCTCCTGTCAATACACCTCCCTGAATTGCTGCTCCGATTGCTACTACCTCATCAGGATTTACTCCTTTTGATGGTTTTTTTCCGAAGAATTTTTCTACCTGATCCTGTATTACAGGAATACGTGTAGAACCTCCTACTAAGATTACCTCATCAATATCTGATTTGGAAATACCCGCATCTTTTAATGCTTTTTCACAAGGTAACATAGAACGGCGTACCAAATCATCTGCTAATTGCTCAAATTTTGAACGGGTCAATGTTTGCACCAAGTGTTTAGGTCCTGTTGCTGTAGCCGTAATATAAGGCAGGTTGATCTCTGTTTGTGTTGAAGAAGATAATTCAATTTTTGCTTTTTCAGCCGCTTCTTTTAAACGCTGTAAAGCCATAGGATCTGCTTTTAAATCAACACCTTCAGCAGACTGGAATTCAGAAGCCAGCCAATTGATGATTACCTGATCAAAATCATCTCCCCCTAAATGTGTATCACCGTTTGTCGATAATACTTCGAAAACTCCGTCTCCTAATTCAAGGATAGAAATATCAAAAGTACCTCCACCTAAATCGTATACCGCAATTTTCTTATCAGATCCTCCTTTATCCAATCCGTAAGCCAAAGCTGCAGCTGTTGGTTCGTTGATGATACGACGCACTTTTAAACCAGCAATTTCTCCTGCTTCTTTTGTTGCCTGACGTTGCGCATCATTAAAATATGCCGGTACTGTAATAACAGCCTCCGTTACCGTCTGACCTAAATAGTCTTCCGCTGTTTTTTTCATTTTTTGAAGCGTCATAGCAGACAATTCCTGTGGTGTGTATAAACGCCCGTCGATATCTACACGTGGTGTATCGTTATCTCCCTGAGTCACTTTGTAAGGAACATGCGCTATTTCCGCTTTCATCTCAGAAAACTTCTCTCCCATGAAACGCTTGATAGAAGCGATCGTTTTTGTTGGATTTGTCACAGCTTGACGTTTTGCCGGATCTCCCACTTTGATTTCACCACCTTCAACAAAAGCTATTACAGATGGTGTTGTTCTTTTTCCTTCTGCATTAGGTATTACTACCGGCTCATTACCTTCCATTACAGAAACACATGAATTTGTAGTACCTAAGTCAATTCCGATTATTTTACTCATTTTCTATAGTTGTTATATTTTGTTATTCTTTTTACTTGTGAGTTTGTCACGCCTTCTATTAGTCAATGATTATGCCAACCAAAAAAAACAAGTATTTTGTCATTTTTATAACGATACAACATTATTTACACTGACACATTGTCACGAGTTGTGTTATTTTATCCTTATTTTCTGAGAATATATGACGTTCTGTGCTTTTCTTATTTTAATATAATAGACTCCCGCAGAGAAATCAGTCATTACTTTCTGTTCCGTTTCCTTAATACTGCCCTTTATGAGTCTCTGTCCTCTCATATTCAGGATTTCATACTCTGAGCCCAGAAATTGTTCATCAGTGGCGATGATGATATAATCAATGGCCGGATTGGGATAAACGTACAACAACTGCTCATCTTCAAATGTTTCATTGTTCAAATTGGTATTAACAATTCTAAAAAGATACTGGGCAAAAATATTCGAAACGCTTTCCGATTCATACGGCAATTCAAATAAAGCATCGTAATTGTAGATTTGTGCTCCACTGTCTCTATATAATCCATAGGAAATAAAATTATAGTCGTTTACAGCTACATCGCTAAAATCACTTTGACCCACCGGATCTTTTGTTCCGAATAAATCAGCAGCAATTCCTGTTTTACTGTATTTCAGACAAAAGGAACTTCGTATATTGGCTGGAAAATCTGTTTGCTCCTGATTATTAAACATAACCGGACCGTATACATCTCCAAGTGTATACACAGCCTCACCCTGTATTCTGATTTTTCTGATCAGGGTAGTCACTGGCTGATTTGTAATATCTACCCAGGTAAGCACTCCTGAAGGACTGTATTTTGCAAGAAAGGCATTTTGAAAATATCCGTTTGGATGTGTAAAGGAAGTATGGTTAGAAGCAGTCCCATTCATATTAAAGTTTGCCGTTCCGCTTAAGCTTCCTCCGAGATAAAAATTACCCTGATTATCTACCGCAACTGCATTTACAGATGGGTCAAAACTATGCCCCCATGAAAAATTGCCCTGAGGATTAAGCTTTACTACAAATGACTTATAATCGTACTCAGAATTATTTTGAAGTATATGTGTACCGCTGCCGGGATCTACATCAAGACTTCCTCTGTAGAAACCTCCCATATAGAAATTACCCGTAGCATCTACAGCAGCATCTGTCAGTTGAGTATCGCTGATACTGCCAAAAGTACGATAATAGAGTACTTCAAAATTACTGTTCATTTTTATGACAAATACATTATCATTATGTCCGATACTTACAGCTGTCTGGGTAACAGAAGTTCCGTTGATATCAAAATTGATGGTACCTCGATAGGCACCAATCAGGTAAAGGTTCCCTTGAGTATCGGGTATTATTTTACTTAATCTGGAGGTAATGGATGACCTGAGTACTTTGCCTTTTATAATGTTACCATTCAAATCGTATTTAGCGATAAAAGCATTAGAGATAGATCCCGCTGTTTTATTAAGATTCAAAACACTATTGTCATTCAAATCCGCATCAAAATTTGTTGAGAGATTACCAATCATATATATTGACTGATTGTTTACTACACTGTGGGCATACGAAACCGTGTTACTATTAAGTCTCGTACCTTTGGCCCATAAAAGATTGCTGTTAATATCATACTTTGCAATAGCAATGCCCCATACAGTAAGATCTGTAAATACGGGATCATAAAAAATATGTTCTGAGTTTTTTGAAAAATCGAAATCCTGTTCTTTTCCAAAACCTCCGGCATAATAAAAGACATCCGAATCTTTTAGCAGAATATCGAATCCCTGCAGACCAACTCCTCCAAAGCTGTGAATCCAGTTCACTTCAGATTGTGCATTTATTTTAAAAAAAATAAAAAACAACCCCACAAAAAAAGTAATTCTCCCCATAATTTTATTAAATAAATGTTAATTAAACAAATATATCAACAATATTGATAAAAAAGTACAATACTCATATTATTATCAAAAATGCATCAGAAATATTTAGCTATCTTCGTAGCTGTAAATTATCTTATTTTTTATGGAATATATTTCTGTTTTTGATATGTTAAAGATTGGTGTAGGACCCTCAAGTTCTCACACTTTAGGTCCCTGGCGTGCTGCCGAGCAATTTTTAGCGGAAGTAAAGCAACTCCATATTTTTGATAAAATAACAAAAGTTACCATTGATCTCTATGGTTCCTTATCATTGACAGGAATAGGTCATGCCACTGATTTGGCAGTAATGCTGGGATTGAGCGGTGCAGATCCCGAGTATGTACCTATTGAAGACATCAGTAGTATTATTGAAACCATTAAATCGAAAGGAGAACTTCATCTGGGAAATGAGCGAATGGTGTCTTTCTCTATGAAAGAAGACATTCATTTCAATAAAAACTTTTTGCCTTTTCATGCTAACGGACTTACTTTTTCGGCTTCGTATGAAAACAAGGTATATGAATCAACCTTTTATTCTATAGGTGGTGGATTTGTTGTGAAAGAAGAAACTCCGGATAAAATAGAAAATCTGGATCAGACTACTCACTTTCCTTTCCCGATTGACCGCGCAGATGAACTCTTGCAATATTGTGTTGCTGAAAATAAGATGATTTCTGAGATTGTCTATGAAAACGAAAAGGTATTACGATCTGATCAAGAAATACATACTGAATTGTTACGCATATGGAACACCATGCTGGAATGTATATACATCGGCTGCCACACTGAAGGCATTTTACCGGGTGGACTCAATGTTCGCAGACGTGCCTATGACACCTATGAAAAACTAAAAAGCGGATTGCCTTATAACAATCCTCAGGAATGGCTTGAAACAATTCGCCAGACCAAAGTATATTTTCGTCAGATTCTCAAATGGGTAAGCTGTTTTGCTCTTTCCGTTAATGAAGTAAATGCTTCGTTAGGCCGAGTTGTAACAGCACCTACCAATGGCAGCGCCGGGGTGATTCCCGCTGTACTTATGTACTATCTGACTATAGAAAACCACAAAGCCGGTGAAAAAGAAATCAAACAGTTTCTAACCGTGGCCGGAGTTATCGGCAGTATATTTAAGAAAAATGCCACTATATCAGCTGCTATGGGTGGATGTCAGGCAGAAATCGGCGTATCATCAGCTATGGCGGCCGCCGCTTTGTGTGAGCTTATGGGCGGTACTCCTGCTCAGGTATTAATGGCAGCAGAAATTGCAATGGAACACCATTTAGGCCTTACCTGCGATCCGATCGGAGGACTTGTACAGATACCGTGTATCGAACGCAATACTATGGGAGCTGTAAAAGCCATTAATGCTGCCGAACTGGCGTTGGATACCGATCCAAAAAATGCTAAAGTACCCTTAGACAAAGTAGTGGACACCATGTGGAGAACAGCTCAGGATATGAACAATAAATACAAAGAAACATCAGAAGGTGGTTTGGCAGTAGCCGTAAACCTCGCGGATTGTTAATAAAAAAAACTAAGACTCTTTTTCAGGAGTCTTTTTTTATTCCTCACCGGTATTCACATTCATCAATTTATCCAGGATATTCTTTTCTTTTGTTCATAAAAACATTACCTCTTCTATACTTTACGGGTAACAATTGTTAAATTCGAGTTTTTAGAGTGTTTTATAATAAAATAAGTAACTTTACATATATAAACTAACACTCAATAAAATGTCGGTTGCAAAAAAAGATTATAAGATCATAACCACCAAGTCGCTTATTGATATGAAAGCTAATGGTGAAAAAATTTCTATGTTGACTGCCTATGATTACACCATGGCAAAAATTGTGGACAGTGCCCATGTAGATGTGATTCTTGTAGGAGATTCTGCCAGCAATGTGATGGCAGGTCATGAGACTACTCTACCTATTACACTGGATCAGATGATTTACCACGCCTCTTCTGTAGTTCGTGCAGTAAACAGAGCACTGGTCGTTGTAGATCTTCCTTTTGGAACCTATCAGTCTGATCCTAAGACAGCTTTACATTCAGCAATCCGTATTATGAAAGAAAGCGGTGCTCATGCATTGAAACTCGAAGGTGGAAAAGAAATCAAGGAAGGTATTAAAAAAATTCTCGGAGCCGGTATTCCGGTAATGGGACATTTGGGATTAACTCCACAATCGATCTATAAATTTGGTACTTATACGGTACGTGCAAAAGAAGAACAGGAAGCAGCTCAGTTGATAGACGATGCCAAAATGCTCGAAAAAATAGGCTGTTTCGCTATAGTACTTGAAAAAATACCTGCTAAACTCGCGGAACAGGTAGCACAGTCGGTGAGCATTCCCATTATTGGTATCGGAGCTGGTGGTGGCGTTGATGGTCAGGTACTTGTTTTACATGATATGGTAGGAATGACCCACGAATTCAGTCCTCGTTTTCTAAGAAGATATATGAACCTGTTTGAAGATATGACACAAGCTATCGGAAAATATGTGACTGATGTAAAATCAAAAGATTTTCCGAACGAAAAGGAACAATATTAATTTGTAATTTTGCTTTTATCTAAAACCATCATATTGATGGTTTTTTTATACCTTTTTATGAAAATAATTTCCACAAAAGATAACCTTGAGGTTTTATATGAAGACAATCATATCATCATTGTCAACAAAAGAGTCGGTGATATTGTTCAGGGAGATAAAACCGGAGACAAACCTTTGAGTGATGTAGTAAAAGAATACCTCAAAGAAAAACATCAGAAGCCCGGAGCTGTTTTTTTGGGGGTGGTACACCGTCTTGATCGCCCTACAACAGGAATTGTGTTATTTGCTAAAACATCAAAAGCGCTGAGCCGTTTAAATGAGTCTTTTAAAAACAGAGAAACACAAAAAACATATTGGGCGGTGGTCAAAAACACACCAATCCATGAACAACAAACCCTGGTTCATTATCTGGTAAGAAATCCTAAAAACAATACTTCAAAAGCGCATATAAAGGAAGTACCAAACAGTAAAAAAGCATCTCTTACCTATACTGTTTTTAAAAAACTAAAAAATTATGCCGCTCTCGAGATCGAATTGCATACGGGAAGACATCATCAGATCAGAAGTCAGCTTTCCCAGATAGGCAGTCCAATCAAAGGCGATTTAAAATACGGTGCAGACCGCAGCAATCCCGATGGCGGTATCCATCTGCACGCCCGCAGACTTGTGTTTCTCCATCCGGTAAGTAAGGATGAAATAAGAATCACTGCTGCAACTCCTGACGAAGTAATTTGGAATGAAATCAGTCGTTAATTAAAAAAATAAGTTTATTTTTATTTGATAAAATGCTATAGCTATGAAATGGGAAAAAAAACAAAGCGATGATTTTGAAGACCGCCGCGGCAGATCCGGAGGAGGAAAAACACTTATCGGTGGTGGAATATTGGGTATTATAGTCGTTCTGCTGAGTTTGTTTGGAGGCGATTTCGGAAAAACAGTAGCTCCAATACTCGATCAGTTCAATCAGGGTCAGTCCACAGAAAATCAAGAAGTTGTCACACGAGAATTGTCTGAACAAGAAAAAACACTGGGTGAATTTTCTAAAAGTGTATTTGTTTATAACAATGAAACATGGCAACAGATTTTTGAAGAAAACGGTATGACATACAAAAATCCCGGTATGGTGCTGTTTGATGATGCAGTGAATACCGCTTGCGGATCCGCAACGTCTGCCGCAGGTCCGTTCTATTGCCCTGCGGATGAAAAGGTATATATGGATCTGCGTTTTTTTGAAGAATTGCACACACGATTCGGCGCTGAAAAAGGAGACTTTGCTATCGCTTATGTTATTGCACATGAAATAGGACACCATGTACAGCATCTTTTGGGTACCAATGCAGAAGTGAGAAGATTACAACAGCAGACCGGAAAAACCCAAGCAAACAAATTATCCGTTGCACAGGAATTACAGGCTGATTTTTATGCCGGAGTATGGGCAAGCCGAAATAAAAACAGATTAGAAGCAGGTGATATAGAAATTGCCATAAGCGCAGCACAGGCAGTTGGTGATGATGCCATTCAGTCTAAAATGCAGGGACATGTACAACCTGAAACCTTTACACACGGAACTTCAAAACAACGCGTTGCCTGGTTTATGAAAGGCTATAATACAGGTGACTTTAAACAAGGCGACACTTTTAGTGAAATAAGATAATTATTTATAGTAATTTTGCAGAAAACATAAATGCTCTTTTTAAGAGCATTTTTTTATGCCAGCGATGATAAAAAAAATAAAAGACCGGATAGAAAACGGTTATACCATAGACAGTATTAGTTTATACAAAGACACCTTTGATACGTTTAAGAGAATGTTTCTACCGGCTACTCTGGTTATGTTTTTAGTAAGTGCTGTTATTTTCTTTATGTATCTGATGGTGATACTTATCTATTTTAAGACACCCCAGCAAGCTTTAGAAAAAATGGAGGGCTTCAGCCTTGAGCAATTAGAAAATGATGAACTTGCTGTTTATTTCATCATTAATGCCCTTCTGAATGCGCTCTTTTCAGTGGTAGGCGCCGGATTTATCAGCCTCGCAAAAAAGGTATCAGAAAATAAACTTCCTACAATCGGAACTGTTTTTCAGTATTTTATAAAAATAAGCGGACTTAAAGTATTTTTCTTTGTCTTTATGGTACAAATCCTTTTTAGTATTTTATCATTATACCTTCAAATAAACAGTTTGGATCTGGTAGCTCTGTTCTGTCTGTTTTTAATGCACGCTCTGACTATTTTGGTGGTACCTTTGATTATTTTTGATCAATTATCCATTCTTCAGGCATTGACAACAAGTGTACGTCTGGTAAATCAGCAGCCGCTCAAAATATTTCTTTTTCTATTTTTTATGGGGTCTTTTGCCCTTGGAGGCTTGTTCTTGTTTATCATAGGGATATTAGCCACTTTTCCGCTTTTGTATGCTTTTATCTATCATCTGTACTCTCACATTATCGATAAAGAATAAATGTACAGTATATTGAAAGAAAAACATCTTATGTGTTATTTCTTTTCTCTATTTACGATTCAACAGCCATTGTAGTGTTTGCCTATCAAAAACATTCCTATTATGGTAATATATTTCAGAAAATAGCATCATTTTGCCTTTTAAGCATTCCAACCTTCTCTATCAAGACTTCTGTACTGAATCGCTTCAGCAATATGAGATGGCTCTATCATTTCAGCGGCACTCAGATCAGCTATTGTGCGTGCCACTTTAAGAATACGATCGTATGCTCTGGCAGATAAATTAAGCCGTTCCATTGCATTTTTTAACAGAAGCAGAGAGTCATTTGCCAAACGGCAATGAATGCGAAGCTGTTTTACAGACATCTGTGCATTGTAGTGTATACCCGGTGTTTTCACATACCTTTCTGACTGAATTTTTCTTGCTGCGATCACCCGGTTACGGATTACTGCACTCTTTTCTGACAGAGTGGTATCCGAAAGTTTCTCAAAAGGTACCGGATTCACTTCTATATGGATATCAATACGATCCAGTAAAGGACCTGATATTTTACTGAGATACCGCTGCATTTCCTGCGGAGTTGTATTTCCCGGATTTTGCGGATCATAGAAATAACCGCCCGGGCTCGGGTTCATACTCGCTACCAACATAAAGGAAGAGGGATACGAAATTGTAAATTTTGCTCTTGAAATCGTTACTTCCCGATCTTCAAGCGGTTGGCGCATGACTTCTAAAACTTCTCGTTTAAACTCGGGTAATTCATCCAAAAATAAAACACCGTTATGGGCCAGAGATATTTCACCAGGCTGCGGATAGCTACCGCCCCCTACCAATGCAACTGATGAGCCATTTACTAATGTTGAGGTAGTATTTTTTTGATTTTAAGCATTGATTTTACAGTACTTACATAATATGTTAGATCATAATCTTTACTTAAAGGAGTTTGCATTTCCTTATTTAAATAGTCATATATTAATAAATGATCTTTATTACTCACTCTAACCAATTCAAATTCGAGGTTATCTAATTCAACTAAATTTCTAAATTGAATTTTAACCATAATAGTTTTTCTTAAAGTATCGTCCTTTTTAGAATTGTAAATTGCTCTGTATCTCCAATCCACATAAATTTCCTCAATTAAATCATCAACCAATTTTACTCTCTTATCAAAATCAATTTCTTCCAAATGCAGTAAATTATTATGAATTTCATCCACGTTAATTGTTCTACTATTATATTCCTCTTTAGTAGCTATCTTACGTTTCAACAGCTCAATTTTACTATCTTTTTCCTTTTTTATACCTTTAAGTCTACGCAACGTACTAACCATTTCAACCATCATTTCTCCATCTAACACTTTGGTTGTCAAAACTTCATTCGTAGTCTTAATGTTTTTCTCCAACAATTTCATCTCAGTATTAAGGTCACTTAAATCGTCTTTTAGTAAATTAAGAGAATTGTCAGACTGTACTAACCGATCCTTAATATAGTTTATAGTATCTTTTTGTGCAAAAAGTAATGCCCAAATAATATTTTCAATGAGATCTATGTTAACTCCAATGTTATCACATTGAGTTGTATCAATTCTTTTTGAGCTACACTTATATACATTATCTCCCGATTTGACTTTTTTATAACCAAAGTAATTTCTCCCACATTTTCCACAAGAAATTTTACCTCTCAGTAAAAATTCATTTTTTGTTATTACTTTCCGAGTTCGTTTATTCTCTACCAAAAATGCTTGAGCATTTTCCCACTGATGTGGATCAACAATATTTGGTACTGCATAAAACTTATTCTTAAATTTCCATTCACCCTTGTAAATTGAGTTTTTTAGAATATTTCGAACTTGGGTCTCTGACCAAATAACTTCATTCCTACCCTTCTTATATACTAAATCTTTAGGTTTATTGTAAACATAAAAATCAACTCCATCATATTTATCCGCTGATCGTGTCTTAAAATTATTTTTATTTAAAAAGTTTTTAATTTGATAAATTCCTAATTTATCAATAGTATATAAATCATATATTATCTTGACGATATGCTCTTCTTGAGTATCTATTGTTATCTTCTTTTCAGTATTATATTTATACCCATATGGTAATAAGCCATGTCCTTTTGATAACTTGTCAGTATTATATTCAATGGCGGATTTTATTTTGTGACTAACCTCATCAAGCAAACTTTCCGCCATAATTAAGTCGAATCCAAACGCTATTTTTTCTGAAGATGATAATGGGTCAAAATATTTTCCATTTTTGTAAATGTATAATTGAATTTTTTTCTCTTGTAAAACTTGGAGTGTTTGCAACATATTCAACTGATTTCGGAACAAACGAGATGTATCGTAAATAAATACTTCATCTACCAAATCATTGTTGATTGCTTCCATCATTTTTTTTAACCCTGGACGGTCAGCAGTTTTACCACTATAATTTAAATCATTAAATAGCATTGCTTGCATCGAGTGTTTTTTTGCAAAATCCTGCCCCAATTCCAACTGATTTTCTATACTGACACTATTTATACTTTTTCTCGATTTACGTGCATAAATTGCAATAGTTTTTTTCCTTTGAGCTTTCATGTTCATTTGATTTATGCTTTTGATATAGATTTACAATAGTAAAAAAAAAATCAATATTTTCCCACTCATAATTATAACACTAAATTCATGCACAGAAAATAGAAAACAACGTAACAGCGTAGTTTATCTATCAAACAATTATATTTTTTTCCATAAATATTATTGTTTGATAGATAAAAATATTTGTTTTTTTTAATAATTATTCGTAATTTTATATAATATTGATTCTTATATATCAATTTATACTTAACACTTTCTGTTGGTGTTTTGACAATCAAAAATCATTTGCGATAAAAAATACAATTACTGTACGCAGATGGTTTCTCTTAAAAGTCTTTAAAGACTATACAACCTCATTTAATTGAAATAGCAAAGGATGAAGTTGAAAATAAATTAAATCATCTTGATTAAAATTAAGGAAGAAAAAACTACTTAACCGAGATGAAGTAAAGACGAAATCAAAATTATTCTATCAAACGGTTTTAAATCCTAATTACCAAGTAATACTTTCATATCATTTGTTGAAAGTAAATACTTCGTAGAAAATTTGATGTTTAGAATTTTGCAACACCAAAATATAAAAAAGAAATAAATACCATCAAAAAAAATGATGCCATTTATATTTTTTTGAATTTATCTACATATTTATAGATACAAGTTAAGCAAATAAAACCCTTGGGTTTTACAAATTATAGGGTAGATTCAAAAGATCTGCTTAAATGGTCTATTGGTGGTATATTAATACCAACCAATAGAAATAAAACATTAAAAATAAAATGAACATAATACAAACATTTACAATAGACTTACCTTACAGAACACCTGATGTTGATTCAGTAAAATTAATGGATTTACTATCCGAACTTTTAGAAGTTGAAATAAATTATACCATTGAACGCAAAACAGCGAATAATAAGCCTCATATTCATGCTTATTGTACCATTCATCCAAAAAAATTAGAAGACGCCTTAAAAGATTATTTTGGCGGTTTGTCGCACAAAATACAAGCCTGCTACGATTTAAAAGGGTGGCGAGAATATATAACTAAAGATTGCGATTTAAGAATTGCTCAACCAATTAAACCAATTGAGCCACTAAAACCTCTTAAGTCGGTTGAATTGGCTGAAACAGTAAATAGATATTCCAAAATGTTAAAAAATTACGCTATTGCATTTGGATTACAATATAAAGAATGCTAAGGCTATGCAAAAAAAAAGAATTATACTTAAACTTCGGTGCATCCCTGGGTGGGTTGAGTATACCCTCTGGGGTGGGTAGAAAAAATATTTTAAAATTGGAATTGGGTTTGAACGTATCCGCTTAAAAAATTGATTAAAAATAATAGTTTTAAACGCACTACCTATTTTGCAAAAAAAATTTTTACATTTTTTTAGATTCAAATTTTGGTACTAAAAACAACGTTAAAAGTGTAATTTAACAAGCATAATCAATTGATTTACAACACTTTAAAACACCTACAAACATAAAGAATTAGTAGTCAACAATTTGACTATCAAATCATTAAAAAAATGCCACCCAAGTAAATAAATAAAATCGGGCGAATTGCCCAATTTTATTTATTTTTTAATCATAAGGATTTGTAATTCGCATTGATAGTACCCCACCGATATTGCATATATCTACATCATTTGATAAATCAAAGCCAAGCTCAATATCATTACTACCTTCTCCAACAGCATATATAGTACCAAATTTTAAATTTATTTGATTGGACTCTAACGATGTGATACCTTCAAAACTATACAGATTCTCTTGTTTTTCAATTCTGCCTACATAATCCATTCTTCTGATGAGGTCAATATTTACATAATTCCGACCTATTAAAAAATCATTTCCTTTTACATTTTTTCCTTGAAAAAACTCTAAAATAAATTCATTACCATAAGTAACCAATAATCCATCTTTGTTGCATGAAGAAGTTTCTGTAATGTTGCGTGAAGCTAAATCTTCACGCATCCTAACTTTCATACGAATATCCGTATCTCCTTTTTTGAATATCGTATCTAATAACACTTCAGATGTTTCATACAAATCAGGTTTATAATTGCTACCAAATATCAAATCAGGATTTGTTTCTTTTAATCTTTTAGATGCAACCTCTGTCTCTTTTTTCAAATTGGTTGAATCATTTGATTTATTACAGCTTATGAATGTGGTAAAACAATAAATTATTGCACCTGTAATCATTATTTTCTTCATTGTTATATAATTATTCTTTAATACGGTTGATTCCACCCAGGTGTATAGTCATCATCTTTAATCCCTATCACTCGTGTTTCTGTTCTCCTTGAATTTCTTAATCTACTAATTTCTTTTCTTCTTTCTTCATCCTGATTTTTAAGAATACGAATTTCCCTCTCGGTTTCATATTCTTTTTTCAACCTATTTTTTGTTTCTGTATAATTGTTAAAATAATCAACAATTAACTTATTTGAGTCGTTGGTCTGTGGTTGTAATAAAAAATGTTTTGTATTTAAATGGTGATCATATATACCACTTTCTAACATTTCATCAAGTAATTTATCAGCTTTAAATTTGCAAAATACAATTCCTACAACTACAATCGAAACCATAATCATTAAAATTCTTTTCATAATATTATTCATTTATTGCTGATAAACTTTAAATTCATTTTCAAGCATACGTGTACCACTAATGCTTTGGCTTGTTTCAACAACTCTTATTTTATCAGAAGAAATTTTATAAACCTTCCAACTTATGTCAATAGTTCCTTTTACCTCAAAACCCGAAGTATATTGAGCTTCATAATAAGTTTCAGACTTTGAAACGTCGTTGAATTTAGGTATTTCTTCTAATTCCAAATTGCCTTCACTTACAGTCTCAAAAAGCGATTTCCAACTTTGATCGGAGTCAAAAGTTGTATAGTTACGAATATCGTTTGAAGTAAATTCAATTGTGGTATGGTTTGGAGATGAAGCACCTGTTAAAATCCATTTCTTTTGCAACCATGTTGGCGGATTAACATTATAGGATAAATTTTGAGCTTGTTCATCTGCATCATCAGAAGATGAACAAGCAACCAATGTTGAGATGGCTGAAAGTACAACCAACGTCAAAAGTGTAATCTTTTTAATCATAATACTACTGTTTTATTAGTTATTCCAATTGTGGGTGGAATTTTCCCATTATCAATAAAAAACGCAGGCTAATTCCTCTTACTTCGTTTTCTGCGGTGGTCGAATACCGATAACACAAAAGCAAAAAGGAACGCCCACGCAAAACCGTAGACGCTTTCCTCTCTCACTTCCCTGTGCTATTTGAATTTTCGACCTTCAGAAAACAGGAAATAATAAGACGTAAACGTTTATTATAATTCGTAAAAAAATATCTCTTTAGAGATGTAGCAAATATATTGAAAATTCTTAAATGTTAAAACATGTTTTTTTATATTAGCTATTCTAAAAACATTAAAACATAAATGAAATTCAAAAAAATTAAAATTGATAATTGGAAACAATTCGAGGAAATTAACATCGATTTTCATCCAAATTTAACAATCCTCACAGGTGCGAATGGTTCAGGAAAAACTACAATTCTAAATTTATTAGCTAAACATTTTGGTTGGCATATAAATGAATTAGCTACGCCCAAAAAAGAAAAAGGCGGTGGTTTTAGATTTCACATAGGTGTTTATAATAAAAAAGCTTACTCTACAAATAACCCTATGCTCCATAATCCTGGCATACATAATCCTGGCATGCATAATCCTATGGGGCATAATTCAAAACAGTATGAAATCGGTCGAATAATCTATGAAGATAATTCTTCTAACAGCTTTATAGCAACAGAACAAGATAACGCTGTATATAACATTCAAATTCAAAACATGAAGGCTTTTAGGGGTGTAAATATTCCATCGCATAGACCTGTTTTTTTTTATGAACAAGTTCCAAGTGTTCCTACTAAAAAGATAACTAAGGAGTTTGTTAGTAATCAAATAAATCAAAGTAAAGTTGGCAAGTATAACTCTAATTTCAATAATACGAAAGCAACCAATTATTATATAAAGGAAACGCTTCTCAATTGGGCAATTGGTGGTGGTGGAAATAAATTTATCACTGCTGATCTCGAATTAGAAAACTACTTTAACGGATTTGAAGAAGTATTACAAAAAACATTACCGAAAAGTTTAGGTTTTTTAAAAATATCAATAAGAAATTATGAAATAGTATTTGAAACGAAAACAGGTGATTTCATGCTTGATGCAGCATCGGGGGGAATTAGTGCAATTATTGATTTAGTTTGGTCTATATACATCAATACATTGAATACTGAACAAAGCATAGTTTTAATCGACGAAATAGAAAATCACCTACATGCTACCTTGCAAAGAGCTATACTACCATCATTAATTAATGCGTTTTCAAATGTTCAATTTATTACTTCCACACATAGTCCGCTGATAATTGGTTCGGTCAAAGATTCAAATGTATATGCTTTGAGATATAATGTTAATAACAAGATTTATAATGAAAAACTTGATTTAATTAATAAAGCAAAAAATGCAAATGAGATTTTGAATGAAGTTTTAGGAGTTCCCTTTTCAATGCCTATTTGGGTTGAAAATGAACTTGAAAATATAATAAATAAATATTCTGAGCAAGAAATATCTTCCGATATTTTCAAGAATATGAGAAGAGAATTAGATGAGAAAGGTTTAGAAAATTTAATGCCTTGGGCTATGGATAAAACATTAGATAGATTAGATGATAAAGATAAATAAACTACAAGAACCAACAATATTGTCGGAAAATAAAGATAGTTGGAAAGAAGAATTGTTGACCTCTATACAAAGCGGTATTAAGTTTTCTCCTACTATTTACAATAGATATAATAATACAGAAATTAAGAAAAAACTTAAAGAAGAAAGTAACAATAAATGTATGTATTGCGAAAGCGTAGTTAATCATATAGCGCATGAACATATTGAACATTTTCGACCTAAAGCAAAATCGAAATATCCTGAGTTAACTTTTGAATGGAATAATTTAGGACTTTCATGTCCAATTTGCAATATTAACAAAAGTGATGAGTTTGATGAAGAATTACCATTTGTTAATCCTTACGTTGATGACCCTGACGATTTTTTTAAAGCTTTAGGTAACATGATTTTTCCATTGCCAGGTAATAAAAGAGCAGAATTATCGAGAAGTATTATTAAGTTAAATAGACCTGAATTAATACAAAGTAGAACTGAACGATTAAATGCAATAGAAGTGTTAATTACTCGTTATTTCGAAACTACTAATAAAACTTTAAGTCAAGCAATATTTAATGAAATTCTTATAGAAATTGGAAAAGACAAACCCTATTCAATGTGTGCTAAATCTTTGTTTGATTCAATATTTCCGTTGAAACAATCAAGCTAATAAAAATATCAAAAATAATGTAGGTTAAAAATAATCATTCTTAAACAGTTTTGTTGGTATCATTCAAACACAAAAACTGTCTGAAATAACCTATACATTTATTTTGACACATAATTAATTTATGTATATTTGTTCTGTAAAGTGTAAAACAAATTATGAAAGCAATATATATTCGTGTTTCAACAGTTGAACAAAATACAGAACGCCAAAAAGTAAACAAACAAGGTTGTAAAGTATACGAGGATAAAATTTCGGGTATTGTTCCGTTTAATGAAAGACCACAAGCAAAAAAATTAATTAAAGATATTTCAAACGGTTTGGTTGATGAGGTTGAAGTTTCTAATCTAAACCGTTTAGGTAGAAACATGAAAGATATTATTTCTACCATTGACTTTTTCAATGAGAAAAAAGTAAACTTGTTTGTAAAGGATTTAAATATTAATTCGTTAGATGGAGAAAGAAAACAAAGCCAAGCGTTTTTTTTACTTTCTTCAATCATGGCGACGGTTTCCGAAATGCAACGTAATGAGATTAAAGAAAACACACGTCAAGGCATTGAAATAGCAAAGAAAAAAGGAGTTTATCAAGCACGTGCTACACGTGGTGCTGTATCCGATGAAAAACTGTTGGAAAAGTATAAAAACGTGGTAAAGGATATAAAAAAAGGTAATGCAACTGCACAAATTTTAAAAACTAATTTCATTATTTATGACAAAGATTATTTAGCATTATCCGAAGATGAAAAAAAACGTTTTAAAGGTAAAACCATTTCAAGAAATACATATAAAAAAATTAAGACTTTAGTTAACCATTAATATACTGAAATGGAAAATATATTTTCTGAAATAGTAAATGCAGATAAACTTAATAATAAGTTTAAATTACTCAAAGAGTCAAAATTATTTGATCCTGCAAAAATTTTAATTGAGAACATAGCTAAAAACATGGTTGATTTAGATGGAAATTATATCGAACAATTTCAATCTGAAGGTTTTGATTCTCGACTTTGGGAAATGTATCTGTTCAATCTCTTTAGTGAACTTGGCTTTACTCAAAGTAACATATATGATAGACCTGATTTTCAAATCACAAAATCTAACTATGAGATTTTTATTGAGGCAAGTTTGTCCGCAGAAAAAAAAGATGATAAATATGATTATGCTACGATAAAAAGAATTTTAGGCGAAAATAATTTAGAGCTTCAACAAGAACTTATGAATTATTATATAATGAGGATGGGAAGCGTATTATTTTCGAAACTCAGTAAAAAGTATTGGGAATTAGAATGGGTTATGAATAAGCCTCTAATAATAGCAATTACTCCTGCCCATAATTATTTAGCTAAATTTTTACCTGATGCTAAACTTATAGAATATTTATACGGAATAAAACATAAAACAGCATTGATTGATAATAAGCTTGAATTTTTAGGCATTGAATATATAAAGGAATTTACTTTGGGTAGTAAAACTATTCCATCTAATTTTTTTTCTCAACCTTATTCAGAAAATATAAGCGGTATTATATTTACCAATAATTCCGACCTCCATAAATTCAATAGAATGTCTTATCAAGCTTCCTTAAGTAATGAGAATTTAGTGATGGTCAGAAGTGGATTAAAATATGATCCTAACGAAGATGCTGCTCCATTAGATTTTACTTATCAGGTTATTCCTAAAGTAATTAGTGAAAAATGGTATGATGATGTAACCCTTTTCCATAATCCTAACGCTATTCATAAAATTGACAGAGTTATATTTAAAGATATTCGTCAAGTGTGGATTGAAGAAGATGGATCTATTGGTGGGACAATACCTGATAATTTTATATTTAATTCAATAACTGGGGTTTTAGGAAATCTGTAAGTAATACAAAATAAAATCGATATAATTGTTCTTAAATTGGCGACTTTAAGTACGATAATATTTTTGTAATATTGAAATAATTAAATAAGTAAATGTAAAGAAACGAGATCTATGTACTTAAATAAAATACATTCTTATCAATAAAACTTTTTTATAATATGATTAATAAATATCTATATAACAACTTTTTAGATAATATCAGTAAAAAATTCGTCAAGAATTTTGAAGAAATTTCAACGGATTATAATTTTGATAATGGAAATGAATTTGAAATTGCATTATGTAAATCTTTAAGATCTATATTGCCTCAACACTATGGCATTTGTAGAGGAACAATTTTTTCTAAAGATGGGAATTCGGTGGGAGATGATATAATTATTTATAACCAAATTCAGTTTCCTACCTTAAGATTGCTTGAGGATAATACTTTCGCACAAAAACAGCAAATACCATACGAAGCTGTTATTGCATATATTGAAGCAAAGAACACTTTAGTTATTGATGGTGATGGTGGAAATTCCATTAGTAAAGCATGGAGCCAATGTCAAGCGGTAAAAAAATTAATAAGAGAAGATGTTAAATATTCTAAATATTCGATCAATCAGATTCCTTTTATGACCCCACCTCCTAATTGGCCAAAAATTGGTAACCCAATATTTACAGCAATATTTGCACGAGGCATTCGAGAGAAATCAGGTAGTAAAATTGTTGATAAGTCAAAATTAGCACATTTCTTACTATCAACAAAATTACAACAATTAGACCAAAGTAATTCTCCTGATTTAATAATTGCTGATTTGGACGTATTGTTTGTACCTACAATTGAAAGTTCTTTGGAATCACCATTTTTTATCCCTTCTCAATCTCGTTTACTACCACATGTATCTGATAAATTAGCTTACGGAATTGGCTTATCCCTAATGTTTTACGCATTTGATAATATTAGGCTTGGTAAACTACATTGGCCAAGTATAATTGGTAACGGAATGAATCTAAAATCTAATGATTTCTAACATAACTTTCAATTAAAGTTAACCATTTAAGAAGTTGCAACACATATAATTTTTAATTAGATTTAATGAAATTTCATTTTAACCCAAACCTATCCAAAATTTAGTTCTAAATTAATTTGTGATTTTTAGAGTATTCTATAAATTGCTCAACATTCTATTAGGAGAAATAGAATATTTCAAACTATACAAATACTATAAATTTTGATAAAATAAAAACGCATTAACCTAAATATCAATGCGTTATGTTTTATTTCGGTGGAGCCGCAGGAAAACCATTTCACGCAATACTTACAAAAAAATAAAGCCCTAATTCAATAGGGCTTTATTATATAAAAAATTTAGTTGAGAAAAATTATACAATCAAATTTAAAACCTCAACATTATGAAAAGAAACTGAAGAAGCTGTATGATGCGGACTTCGGAAAGGTCGCGTGCGAATCAGTCCTACGTTATTTGCTTTACCAACTACACTATGTATTTTGGTTGTTTCGAGTGCTTCCTCCAATGTCATGGGCGGTAAGATTCCTGAAAGCCTTTTGGCAAGCATGGTTTTTCCCGAACCCGGAGGTCCGATCAGCAAAATATTATGTCCGCCTGCCGCTGCAATTTCCATAGCTCTTTTGATGCTTTCCTGACCTTTTACTTCTTCGAAATCCAGCTCAGCTACTTCCTGATGTTCATCAAACAGTTTTCCGGAATCCAGAATTACAGGCTCTAATATTTCAATACCTTCAAAGTGATTGATTAACTCTCGTATATTCTTGATCCCATATACCCGTAATCCCGAAACAATAGCAGCTTCCTTTTCATTTTCATACGGCAGATAAATTTCTTCAAACCCTTCTTCCTTTGCTTTGAGTGCAATAGGCAAAGCTCCTTTAATAGCATGTACACCGCCATCTAAAGACAGCTCACCCATAATGACCGAACGACTAAAATCATGGGTTTTTATTTGTTGAGATGCAGACAAAATACCTATGGCAATAGGTAAGTCATACGCCGAACCTTCTTTGCGCAGATCTGCGGGTGCCATATTGATGGTGATTTTTTTGCCGGGAAGCTGATAGCCAGTGTTTTTTAAAGCCGCGGCAATACGATGGCTGCTTTCTTTGATGGCATTGTCAGGAAGTCCGACAAGATGATAACCGATGCCTTTATCAATATTTACTTCAATCGTTATAGTAGTAGCATCAATTCCGAAAACAGCACTTCCGAATACTTTTACTAACATATGCTTTTGAGTTTATTTCTTAAATATACTCTTTTTTGCGCATATCGCATCTATAAGACTATAATTCAGATGATTAATTGTAACAGAAACAACAGGATTATAATTTTGACTTGAAAACTTACACACTAATTTTGTATTAAATTTCGGTTTTTTCATGACAGAACACTTATTTTTAAGTTAATACTTTTAATCTGTGTTAAAAATGGGGAAGGTTACAGAGAAATTGCTTCATATTTTTCAGCAAGACGATCTATATTAAAAAACCTTCCTAAGGCCGGATCATAGTTTCTGGCTCCGTAATCA